>Ga0308169_10000175_pt1 | contig 121154 bp, 88 predicted proteins | sample PhyBR1_2_FD_202139 | JGI IMG/M metagenome (GOLD analysis project Ga0308169, IMG submission 202139) | Phyllosphere microbial communities from UC Gill Tract Community Farm, Albany, California, United States - DLSLSB.R1 | ecosystem: Host-associated > Plants > Phyllosphere > Unclassified | place...
ACAACACTCAGTGCGCTTGCGGCTGCCAGCTTCAGCGCATCGGTGAAGACGTCAGCGAGAAGCTGGACTACACGCCGGGCGTGTTCACCGTCGAACAGCATGTGCGTGGAAAATGGGCCTGTCGGAAGTGCGAAACACTGATTCAGGCCCCGGTGCCGCCGCAGGTGATCGACAAGGGCATCCCCACTGCCGGCCTGCTGGCGCACGTGATGGTCGCCAAATTCGCCGACCACCTGCCGCTCTATCGACAGGAAAAGATCTTCGGCCGTGCCGGCCTAGCCATCCCGCGCTCGACGCTGGCGCAATGGGTAGGTCAAACCGGCGTGCAGCTTCAGCCCTTGGTCGATGCGCTGCGCGAAGTGGTTCTAGCCCAGCGCGTAATTCACGCCGATGAAACGCCGGTACAAATGCTGGCGCCCGGCGAGAAGAAAACCCACCGCGCTTACGTTTGGGCCTACAGCTCTACATCGTTTTCGGCACTCAAAGCTGTGGTCTACGACTTCAGCCCCAGCCGTGCCGGCGAACATGCGCGTAACTTCCTGGGCACCTGGAACGGCAAGCTGGTCTGTGACGACTTCGCCGGCTACAAGGCCAGCTTCGAGCTGGGCATCACCGAAATCGCTGCATGGCCCATGCGCGCCGCAAGTTCTTCGACCTGCATGTAGCCAATAAAAGCCAGTTGGCGGAGCACGCGCTTCACTCGATTGGCGGGCTCTACGAAGTCGAGCGGCACGCCAAGGAAATGAGCGAAGAAGACCGTTGGCGATTACGCCAGGAAACGGCGGTGCCCATCGTTGAAAAACTGCATGAGTGGATGCTGGCTCAGCGTGAACTTGTGCCCGAGGGTTCGGCCACGGCGAAGGCTCTGGATTACAGCCTCAAACGCTGGGTAGCGCTGACGCGCTACCTGGAAGATGGTGCCGTGCCCATCGACAACAACCAGATCGAGAACTTGATCCGGCCGTGGGCGCTTGGGCGTTCTAACTGGTTGTTTGCGGGATCGCTGCGCAGCGGCAAGCGGGCGGCGGCGATCATGAGTTTGATCCAGTCGGCGCGCATCAACGGGCATGATCCGTATGCTTATCTCAAGGACGTGCTGACGCGGTTGCCGACGCAGCGGGCTAGCGAGATCGAACAGTTGCTACCGCATCGGTGGACGCCTGCCTGATCTGCGCAAGTTGTTTCCCTCCGGCAAAGTCCCCCAGATACCGGTCATACGGACGATGGTATCCACCTAAAAGCGGAGTATTTTGAACAGCTTCGAAGTGCTGGCATTTAGCGGGAGTTCGGCTTGGCGCCTGCGCGATATCTTCCAGGGCTTTCACCTGTTATTCGTTTGAACGCGGAGTTAAACGCAGTTTCAGAACTGTAACCAACGCTTTCTGCTACCTTCGAAAGGCTTTTTCCTTTCTTTAACTCCTGCCCGGCAACGGTCATTCTCCAGCGCAGCAGATAATAAAGTGGTGCGAAGCCAACAAATTTCTTGAAGCGCTGAGCAAAGATGGTTCGTGACATCCCGATCGTGGACGCAAGTTCATCCACCGTCCAACGTTTGGCGATATCGCCGTGCATGAGCGAAAGGGCGGCTCCTATTTGTTTGTCTCTAACAGCACCAAACCAGCCGGTAGTGAATGGCATAGCCGCAATATGAGCTCGCAGAGTGTGAACTAAAACGATGTTGGCAATGCTGGTTGCCGATATTGCGTCACCCGGTCGCATTGTCTCGGTCTCGTCAGCGAGAAGATCAAGAACTGCTTTAAGTGATGTGGAGTATGGCGCTGTTGAGGGGAGACGAATCAGAGGAGGTAGCTGGCTGAGTAAGAGATGGCTGACGTCATCGTCAAACGTAAACCGCCCCCCTGTGACGACCACTTTGTCTATCCCCTGACCATAGCGAACCACGCCATCTGCTCCTTTGTTGGCAGTAAAAATCTGGCGTCCGTCTTCCGGCCTTCTTGTCAAATCACTCGCGGTGCAGTACGGCGAACCATTGGTTAGCAGATAGAAATCGCCACGTTCAAATTTTGACGGTGTCATCGATTCTTCACACCATAGCCAAAACGATCCCTCTACCACGGCACCGAATTTTATATGGCGATAAGCAGGAAAACGCATTGCCCAAGAGCCGCACCCTTCAAAACGCGCCGAAAGGACGCTTTCTACCTTGAGCAGCGAGAGCACATCTGAGAGAGGATCCACAGCGCCTCCGAACGATCTAATAGGAATTACGTCGTGTTGATTATGGATCGGGCGGGTGAATCCTGCAAAGCTACGAAGCAGATAACCGGAGGAAATATGAAATATGTTCAGCTTGGCAATACAGGTGTTTTCGTATCGCGTCTTTGCCTCGGTGCGATGACGTTTGGGGGCAGTGAAAACGCCGTCACGACCGCCATTGGGCGGCTGTCACAGAACGAAACCAACACAATCGTGGGCGATGCGCTTGCGGCCGGGATCAACTTTATTGATACGGCCGACGTCTACGGGGGCGGCGCATCGGAACAAAGGCTGGCTGCAGCATTAAAAGGGCACCGGCACGACGTGGTGCTGGCGACCAAAGCCAGCGGCCGGATGGGATCTGGGCCCAATCAAATCGGACAATCGCGTCTTCACTTGATGGAAGCCGTCGAGGGAAGCCTAAAACGTTTGCAAACAGACCATATTGATCTTTACCAGATTCATAATTTTGATCCACTCGTCCCGTTGGAAGACGTCATGCGTACACTCGACGATCTCGTTCGCCAGGGCAAAGTGCGATATATCGGATGCTCTAATTTCGCGGCTTGGCAGTTGATGAAGGCCATGGGTATTTCCGAGCGCAATAACTTTGCGCGCTTTGCATCCATCCAATCCTTCTATTCACTGGCGGCTCGTGATATCGAGCGAGAGTTAATTCCCGCAATCGACGATCAGAAGCTCGGCCTTTTGTGCTGGAGTCCGTTAGCAGGAGGTTTACTTTCCGGCAAGTTTGATCGCACCGGCTCGTCCGATCCTAATTCGCGGCGCGCCACGATTCAGTTCCCTCCGGTGGACGAATCTAGGGCATTCGATGTTATCGAAGTGTTGAAGGCTATCGCGATCCGTCACACTACGAGTGCTGCGCAGGTCGCCCTCGCTTGGCTTCTAGCACAGCCACAGGTCACCAGCGTCATCTCCGGCGTCAAGAGTTCAGTCCAACTTGCTGACAATCTGGCGGCGATGGAATTGGTACTGGAAAATGACGACATGTTGAAACTTGAGGAGGTAAGCCGTCCCGCGCCGTCATATCCTGGCTGGATTCAAACTTACAATGCCAAAGGACGTGTTCCAGCAGGCCATCCATTTAATGGTAAGTCGTGGCAGTTGTGTGAAACTCCTATCTGATTGTCGAAACTAGAAGGCCATGCAGGCTGTCAATATTATCGAAGCGTACTGTCAACCCTGCATAGAGATCCTGAGATTAGGGCGATAGCGTCTTCCTACTTTTGAGCTGGACACATCGCCCCTGTGGTTGGAACCGGCAGGTGACTTTATTAGACGCTTACGAGGCGTAGACTCGGTTACGACAGCCTTTTCCGAAGGGCACGCTACGACCATAGGCGATGGGTGGAGTGGAGGGAGCATCGCAGACGATGAAACCACCGTGTGCCGCGATATCCAGATGCCAGTAGTCGAAGGCAGAGAGCTTTTGCAGCTGGCGAACACGTTGCGAGACTCGAAAGCCTACACGAGCCTCGACAGGGTTTTTGAACGCATGCAGGACGAGCTCAGCGCTGGACATTATCGAGAATTCTCAATTTCTGGGGCTCATCGGGCCGACTCACTACTGAAGATTCTCGCTAATGAAATCAGGCGCTTTCTACCAGCTACCGCCTCTCGAATATGACTGGCTCGCTTTCAAGGTAACGATGCAAATCCGCCGATACGTCTGACAGCCCATGGATAGGATCGCTCAGCACCACGTCTCCATTGCTCGGACGAATCATGAAATTGGAAATGCTCAGGTCGAAATCTAGCTCGTGTAGGTAATTAGGTAACAGGCTCAGCATGGCCTCTATTACCAGCTCGGTGTACTTATTACGGGGCGCGGTTGAAAGCGCCGTAAGAACTGCTTCTTGTTCATCAATATCGGTCAAGAGAAGGCCGTCTGCATCACCAGTTAGATGAGAAAGGAGCTCAGCTACCGCCTGCCGCTCCAATGAATCGTTGGGCAGGGGAGCTAAGCGCTCCAAATGCGCTAGCCAGAGGTACTCGGAAAAACGCTGACCTCGGCCGTAAATTGCAACAGCGCCGTAGTCGTCCAGCAAGCCCACAACCCCCGCTAATCCTCGGCGCTTAGCTCTGCCGGCAAAGTCATGAGTGGCATTGTCTGTTGATAATCGGTAGATCGACTCAGAGGTCTCGCCGCTGAAAAGAACGCTGAATGACCCCGAAGCAATAACCTGTTTGGCAACCAACAGGTGTGAGTTTTTGACGCGCTCGTAATCTCGCCCAACCAATATATGTTGGATTATGTCATCCGGCGCAAAGGAGGCGTGCGTCATTAGATCCTGTTGCCCTTGGATAGATTGCAGGGCTCGCAAAGAAGCTGCAGATTGCGAACAGTGTTGCTACCCCCGCGTGAGAACGGAACGATATGGTCGAAGCACAGAAGCTGCCGAGTGCCGCACTCAACACACGCCCCGGCGTCGCGCTGCCAGACCTCTCGCTGCACGGATCGAGGGATAGCCTCTCGCCTTGGTGCGGGTGGTTTAGGGGCAGGCATACTGGACACATCGACACGAATCGGCTCACCCTTAGCGGCACCGTTATCTTGCTTGAGCTCAGATGCATCGACACTAACAGATGGAAGCTTTTGTCCCGCCGCCAATGCCCGGATGTAATCTACCAACTCGTCGAGCTCACGTTCGGTCGTGAGGATAAGCTTCAGCGCGGGCATGCCCTTTTTGAGCCCTTCTGAAGCGTAGGTGCCACTGTGCCGACCGGCTTCGCCAGGGTACTCAAGCGCCATCTCTGGAATTTCTTGTCCATCAGGAGGGTAAGGCAGCCAAACGTTACAAGCGTCCTGACGCTTGGGTTGATCAATCTCAACCACCACTCCAACTCCCAGAGTTCGGAATGCCTTCACCTTGACGCGCTCGCGAACGGGTTCCCCGAACTCCGTAGAGAACCGCTCAATGACTTTTTGCTTCAGCATAACTTTCCCTAAATGTTGGCAGTTCTCGCTGCTTTGGCATGGCCATAACAAGCCTACCCATTCCTCTATGCTGTCTACATGACTGAGTTCAGAGGCTCTCTATGATAGCCCTCCCTGCGTTGACCAAGCATTGCCTATGGGCTAGCTTAAGGCTGTCAACCCACTCCAGGTAGTCCACATGCGTATCCGTGAAGAAGACTGGCTGTAGCTCATCCCACTGCGGGCGGCACCTGTCTGAGGTGGCTGTGCGCTTCCCCCCTCGTTATGCATCGCCGTGCTAAATGAGGCCAACAGACTCGGAGGCCAAATCAGTTGGAACGCCCTCGTTGGTTTGTTGATTTCGAAGCTTCGGGAATAGCTCCTGACAGCTGCCCCCTCGAGATCGCCGTGGTGGCCGCCGATTTCGAGTACCAAGCATTGATCCGTCCGGCGTATTACTGGACTCATCGGTCATTTGACGCTCAGGACATGCACGGTATCTCCCGAGAAAATCTTTTCGCGATTGGTCTAGAGCCGAGCCTCATTGCAGCTGAACTCAACGTGAGACTCGAAGACGCTAGGCTGTGCTCCGACTACCCTCAAGATGGCTTTTGGCTCGACACGCTTTACGAAGCAGCTGGCGTCGAGGCCACATTCGAGTTGCTTCCATTGGAAAGCTTCGTTGGCCGGTCTGGCGCTAATCAAATCTATCGACTATTCCCCATAGGCACACCCACCGAGCTCTTCCCGATGCCAAGCCCTAATGATGGCTACGCTGGAGTACCTCGGCTAGAGTACCGAAGTGCCCATAGTGACACCGGCATCTCGCTAGTGGCGTATTTGCTTTAGCACCGATCAGTTGGCTGTTTCCTCAGACCTTGGCCCATCCTCGTCTCGGTTTATGCCCATCGGGACATGCCCAAACAAACCGAAACACCACGGAGGGATTAATGGCTCTCGACGACGCCGATACCGTGTACTGCCACATCCAGATGCCGTTGCTGCAAGGTAAAGAGCTGTTGCAGCTAGTAGCTGAGCTTAGGAGATCAGGCAATCATCCGAATCTCGAAGGAGTCTTTGCGGACATCCAGTACGAGCTCACCAATTCGATAGATTTCGTTGAGAACCCGCCCGCCTCGGGCGATTGGTTCCCCACGCGGCACTGAAGATCACTCAGTGAAATCTTGTTCTTCGCGCTCCGCAGTCACAGCAGCCATGGACAATACTGAAGCACTACAATCCTGCACGGACGCATGCATCACTGTTCGCCCAGGGCCTATGTAACGTGGTTTTTCAAACGTAACATCGTGAATGTTACATTCCAGAATAACGTTACAGCCCAGCTCAATAAGGTGCTCGTAGGGTGCCTTCAGCGTGACGACCCCTAGCAGAACATAGATGGAGCGGTGAGGCCTCATGAGGAAAATGTGAACTGCCTTTCGAGCACGGCTATCTCGAACCACAGATCAACGAGCGGCAGTAATGGATACCGACAAAATTTACCAGAGGGAGAGGGCCAGGAGAAAATCACTCTGGGAACTAGCTCGCTATAAGCCCGGCGACCCTCTGGCATCAGGCATCTTGGACGTTCTTGATGCTATTGATGTCCAGAAAAGCGATAACTCGTATTTGCCTGGTCAAGCGATAAGCATCGATGAGATCGCCAGTTCCATCCCCGAAGAGTCGTTACCGAGCGGAGTCCGGATTGTTCGAGAGGCGGGGATTCCGCAGCCGTGGCTGGAGCGTTTTCGGTGCGCGAGCGTAGGGTCGACTCGCCTGGCTGAGGGGCCATATGCGACTGACTGGGAGAAGTTTCTCAGAAAATGGAAAGCTGAGATGCTGCATTTAGAAGAGCACAGATCTGTTCGCGCCAAACGCGGATAGGACTCTGGCGGCGCTGGCCGTGCATACTCGGGCGCGCTGATGAAGGCTCACCATGCCCGGGCAACCGTAGATTTTGAGAGGCCCAGCTCGTGTGCTGTTTCACGTTGAGTGAGTCCCCTTTCTTTACAAGCCTGAATAGCAGAAGAGCGTTCAGCTCTGGCGACTTCTCTCGCTTGAACGGCCCCCAGATCTAGCTGGCGGGTTAATTCCGCAGGCCCTCCTTTGCGCTCAAAATCCTGAAGCTGATCAGCGACTAGGCCGAGCAACGCTTGGCTTGAGCACCCCATTTCTGTTGCCCTTACAAGCATAACCAGCGTAACAGGCTCAACGCCGAGGCTTTCGGCCAGTTCCTGGATCATGCCAAGGGTTATGTCGGATAACCCTGCTTCCAGTTTGTAAAGGTGCTTTCGATCTGCTGGGAGCTCTGATTGTGTAACGCCCTTCATCGCCCGAAGCGTGCGGAGGACTGCGGCAAGTGGTTGGTGCGGCAGCATAACTCGCTCCAAAATCGAGCATGGAGTCACATTGCCATGCCCCACTCCACGGGCTATAGTCCCCCTTGTGGGGCAATCGGAGTATGGCGGGCGAAAGGCTGCTCACTCCAGCGGCCAGTGCCAAATCGGAAACGAGCACAGGTTGTTGTTCGGTACCCCATTCAAAACCTCGACTTGCTAAGTGTTCAAAGGGAATGTAGTGATAAAATTCGACTGTACAAAAGTCTCCGGAAGAATTGACTCCGTTAAAGTAATTGGCCGGATGACAAAAGGTTATAAAACCTTGATAACCCTGAATGGTAGTAAGCTGCCAAATATACAGATGGAGCCTGAGTTTTTTGAAGAGTTGAACCCAGGGGACGATGTAACCCTGTATACGATATGCAAGAACTCCAACAAAAAAGAAAAGAATATGGGGGTTTTGTACGGTTACAGGAAGGAAGGTGCGAAGAGTAAGTTTGCAACGAAATACCGCTGGACAGTTCCATCGATGATGATTTTTTTTGCGGCTCTGGCCTTTTGTTTAGTCTTCGTCGTTGGATGGCCAGTGTCTTTGTATCTCATATACTTTCTGGGTATCGGTACTGGTAACGGGTTATCGCAAATTACGAGTTTCGCATTAGTAGAGGCATGCCTAGCCGCTGGGTTTTACCTGTGGGGCGCCTGGAAAATGCTTAGCGTAACTGCAGATCCTGAGGCTTGGCAGGTGATAGATCCTCAGACGCTATCGAGCCGCTTTAGCAAGCTGGACAAATAAGACGCAGGCGGGCGGCTCTCAAAGATTGTCGCCCTTCTCGGAGCCTTTGGGCGAGCCTGCCTAGGCACTAGGGAAGCTGCGGGTCAAGACGGTGCAGGCGTGAAGCTGACCTCAATCGAGTTAAGCGGGTTATTTGCGAACGAGGTGCCTGTACTCTTCCCTTGCCGCGATTATCTTATCGCGGATCTCTTCGGGATCAATAGACATCCCACCTCTAGGCGTAACCCGAAGCGTCTTCAGCTGGTTGGCGGCTCGGATGAATTCTCTCTCACGTAGGATTTCCCACTCAGGACGCCTGTCCTTGAAGATGCGTTCCCTTATCGCATTCAGCCAACGCATATGCCACCTTCGATGATCTTGCGTAGTCGATTGAAGTAATGCAGTAGCCGAGAATACCACCTGCCGGCTGCCAGGATCTCTTGATGATCAGCAGCTGACATTTATGCAAGCGGAGCGCGCAAGCCGCATGGCTGTAGGCACTAGGATGGAAGCCCACCGGGCCACGATGCTGGCGACAGCCAGCGGCGTGGTTCACGACAGCCGGCCCGGGAGGGGAGTGCCCAAAGAAAGCTACGAAGCACTCGGGTTCTACTCACTATCATCCGCCCTAGTACGAATAGCTTCGAGTGAATCACTACGTTCCCTCGTCATCACCGTAAGAGGAATAGGCGCCATACCCTGATCCGTGCAGAACTTGTCGATAAACTTCACCTCACCATCCTGGGCAATCTGGTGCACCACTTCCCACCGACCCTCCCGCAGCTCCAGATCGTACCCTGCGCAATTCGGCAAAGGATCTTTGGTATCAAGCTCACGAAATAGCCTCATGTTCTCTGGCGTGCCGGCAGCCTCTCCGAGGCGAATGAACCACGCCACCGCACGGATGAACTGCCCGTGACTGAAGATCAGTATGTTGTCGGTCGTACAGGCCGCCAAACGGTCGAGCATCACCTTGGCTCGCTTGAGGAGCTCAATGAATGACTCAGCGCCTGGCCCATCGATTGCGGCTTGGTCGCCCTCGTTCCAATACGCGTCCACCATGGGCTTGCGGTCAGCTTGGGTGGTACCAACTAATCGACTTGGGCTTAGGTATGTGAATTCCTCGACAGCCCAGATCTCCAGTGGCACCTGAGGATATCGATTGGCCAAGGGCAGGGCGGTATGAATGGCGCGCTCGAACGGGGACGAAATGATCAAATCGGGGGGAGACACAATCTGGTCGGCGAGGATCTGAGCTTGGGTATGGCCCAGTTCAGTCAACGGGGTCGAGTCCGGGACGGTGGTAGCCAGACCAGCGTTTGCGGCGCTTTGAGCGTGTCTGATCAACCTTACGGATTTTGTTTTGTCAGTCCTCACGCTATCTGTCATGCCACACCCTGATGACTTTTGCTCTGTGGTTGAGTGTACCCGGCATGGATGATCCAGTGGCCTCATAAAACCGATCTGTGGATCAGAAGCTAAGAGATTCTAATCAATGAGAATTCTGCCTGTCTCTTGAATATAGACCACTTTTAATGGACTCCTGGGAGTCTCGGCGACGTCGAGCTAGAAGCGACAGCACAGAGCTCTGTTTACCTCAGGCAGGAGGCTTGAGGATGAAGGTCGTTTTAGAACAGAGTGGGCACGACAGGCGTGCCCCGGTTGGGAAAAGCCGCCGTCAATATTTCCCCTCTAGGTAACCCTGGAACCCTACCGGTGATTCATTTTCTTCTCTAAACGGGTTCGAGTAGTAGAAGCAGTAGTCTTCAGCCTTGGAAGTTCTGTTAGGTGGGTTGATGAATTGGACGTCATGCTTCTTAAGGATTTCGAATGTAGTGTCGTCGACGTAGGGATTCTCGATCCTTTCGTGGAGGAAAAGCTGGTAGAGCAGAATCCAGTTTTGATCAAGTTCGTACAAGGTGCAGTTTTCGATGACTTGGCGAGCATGCGCAACTACAGCATCGGTGGCCGGCTCGAAGATACTGAGCAGAGCAATCGCTGTTGCATCATTCGTCTGAATAATCAATTTGACATTGTCGTCGGTTGGGTTGGAGCTTAGCTGCTTTAGATAATATAGCGTCCAGCACATGCCGTCGGAGCGGCGGTGGATTGCGTTGGTTTGGAGGATTCCGTTGAGCTTCGCCGCGACGTCCTCCTTATTGTAGTAGTCCGAAGTGGCGTCGATCTTTTCGAGGAGTGGCAGTAGGATTGGGTAGTGCCAGCTTAGGTTGAGAATGTATTGGAAAACCACGGCGGCTGTATCACCCTGGGCCCTATGACAAATCAGTCCTGCAGCTAGCTTTAGCACACTGCCATCAGGAACCGCCCGGTTCAAATGCACAGCGTAGTCGAGAAAATTTATGGCCTCTTGAGTGAAGAGGGTCAAGACTCCATTGGAATCGGTTCTTAACGGGGTGGCATTAGCTAATTTGGTAACCCAGGAGTCCACTAGCGGTTCCGGTAATTCGGTTATTTTTGTTTTGCTGAGATTGAGAGTTAAACGGTATCGAGACAGGGCGATGCTCAGGGCACGAATGAATTCCTGAGCCTGAATGTGCGTCTCGCAATAGGCTGTGTAATCATCAATGTAACGTACAAAGTGAAATTTCCCTGAAAGCTCTCTGTCAACAGCAGCCAGAACTATTTCAACCGCAATACTTGAGGAGCTAGGGCCAACAGGTAGGCCAGAAGTCTCGTTGCGTTTGGCGTTGCGCAGCGTTATGTCGAGGGTCGAGCTCCAGTGCTTTTCTCCACCGCGTTCTTGTAGGCGCTCTTTGGCCTTATCATAACCTTGAGTGGCCCATTCTAGAGAATGTGTGTAGATAGAGCCAAAGCAATTGGCTACGTCAGCATGAGCTCGAAAGCTTGCACCAAAACTAATTTCCAAGGTGTTTTTGGTTTTGGTTTCATGGTCTTCATAATTCATGATAAAAATGCGACCATCATTATGCTGTTCGGCAGTGATGACGCTGTTGTCATCTTTCATTGATTCGAGTATGTCTACTCTGTTTTTCTTTAGATTTGAATATACTCTGGCGTAGGCAAGGGGGTGTATAAGGCTGAGCACCCGAGGAACATTGTTAAATCGCGTAGCCCTGTACTCCACAAGGTCGAACCAATATTTTTTGCGTTCTTGACTTGGGTTCATGGCTGCTAGTTCATCAGCGACTTCTGGTGTGTATCTACTTGTTGAAAAGCATGGGGGTAATTCGGTTGCAGAGTCCTTTTGGTTTGGGAAGTAATTCCAACGCGTCAAGGCTTCTAAGAAATGCCTTTCCTCATCGTGAAATATCCCAATATTTGATACCGGATTGGTGAATTCTTTCACTGACTATATGCTCCTGCAATATTTGCTCAATCGGCTTGACGGACACGGCAACACTTGCTTGTTCGGCCGGCATTCTGAAACAACCTTACGCGGAGTTAAGATAGTCGCTCAAACTTGCTGGATTGTCGACCTGATGCGTGTGAGAACGACACGCCTAATCTACAGGTAGCTTTCACATGACGAAGCGTTAAGGCTCGATGTAGGGGAACGCTCTTAGTCTCACATGCCCGCATAGCCTACATGCGGGCTTGGTGGACGGGTGACGATGTGAGTCAGAGCTCATTTCTCATTTTTATAAAGATGTCGGAGTCGTCCTATCGCATACCTACCGTGACGGAGTGTCAATCCTGTCCCGGCTGTGACGGAGGTTGCGCTGGATCGAGTGTCAATCCAACGGCAGGCCCATCAGGTTTCTGTCAATCAGTGTCGCATGTATTGACGGTCAATCAGTGTCGCATGATGTTTCGGTAATGGACTTATTTTACAGGGTCTGCAAGCTGTCAATCTACAGAGCGGCCAGTTGGTACCATTCACTATTGGCCGGACGATCCGTTGATCGCCGAGCCGACCGCGCGGGTGAAGCCGAGGAAGTGAACGGGCTGCGCACTGGCATGACAACGAGCGGACGAAAAACAACTTCACACGCCATGAGGTAAATGCCGCTTCAACTCGTGTAATAATAACGAATCGCATTTGCGTTGGTTTTTATTTACGGAGTCAGCTCGTGGTCAAGCGCTTTTACCGGATTCATGCATCAGTCCTGCTGTGCTCCGCTCTACCTGGTCTTGCAACGGCTGCTCAGACGGTTACCGAACTGGCGCCCAGTGTCATCCAGTCCACACGCGATGCAGCTGACGGCTCGGGAAGCTATACGGTTTCTGAAGGGAGTACCGCCAGCAAGACCTCAACCCAGAATCGGGATGAAGCCCAAACGGTCAACACGGTCACTGCGCAAACCCTGGAGGACTATCAGGTCAAAGACCTGAATGACGCCATGCGCTTCGTCAGTGGTGTGTCCCAGACGAATACGTTGGGGGGCACGAAGGATGCTGTGATCAAGCGCGGATTTGGGAGCAACGACGACAACTCCATCTTGCGGGACGGGGTCCGCTCGGCGATTGGCCGCAATCTCGGCGCCACCACCGATCACGTGGAAGTGTTGAAGGGCCCTGCGTCGCTGATGTATGGCGCGCTGGAGCCGGGCGGGCTGATCAACGTGATCAGCAAGCAACCGCAGTTCACCAAAAGCACGACATTGACGGGCTCTGGTTTCAGTGAAGGCGGCGGGACGCTTGGGGTGGACACCACCGGACCGCTGGGTGATACCAATCTGGCTTACCGGCTGGTTGCCGAGCGCTCCCACGAGGACTACTGGCGGAATTATGGTGTTGATGAGCACACGCTTATCGCGCCATCGATCGCCTGGGTCGGCGACCGCGCCAGTTTCTCGCTTGCCTACACCTACAACGATTACGCGAGCCCCTTTGACCGCGGCACCGTATTTGTCAAAGGCCACCCGGCCGACATCAGTTACCGCGATCGCCTGGATGAGCGCTGGGCCAAGACCGTCGGCATCAGCCAAAGCACCACCGCAAAGTTTGAGTACCAGCTCAATGACGACTGGCGAAGCCGGTTGACCTACGGCTGGACCGAAGATCGATACAGTCTGGCGATTGCCCAGCCCAGCACCTTGAACGGCAGCAACCTGCGCCGGATCGCCAATGGCGGGCACTATGACTATGAGAGCCGCTATACCGCGCTGGACTTCATAGGCGATCAGCAGTTGTTCGGCCAGCGGCACGAGATCGTCGTCGGGGTGGACAACGAGTCGCTGGATAAATACCGCGGCAAAACCTACCGCAACGCCAGTAGCTCTGCGGGCAACCTCAACATCCAGAACCCCACCTACGGCAATCTGGCTGAGCCTGCGACTGTCAGCGCAGCGCAGAGCAACGCCGAAAATAACCTGGTCACGACCTCGGCGTACTTCAAGGACAACTGGCACCTCAATGACCGCTGGATTTTGGTGTTTGGTGGTCGTCAGGAACACTGGGATCAATACAGCGATCAAGGGCTGGGCAGCGCGTACGCACCGGGTGCCGATTCCAATGGCGATAAATTTCTGCCCTTTGGCGGGATCGTTTATCAGCCGGTCGACAACGTCGCGCTCTACGCAAACTACAGCCGTTCCTTCGTGCCGAATGATGCCGACGATGCCGGCAACAGCTTCAAGCCTACCGAAGGTCGCAGCTACGAAGTCGGTATCAAATACAGCCCGGTCCAGGCGCTCAACGTCAACCTGGCCGTGTACGACATCGTCAAGAGAAACCTGGTAAACAGCGTGCTGCAGAGCAACGGCGACAGCATTGACGAGGCGGTAGGGAAGGCCCGCTCGCGAGGGGTTGAGCTGGATGTGACCGGAGAGATAGCGCGTAACTGGAGCATCATCGGCACTTACGCCTATGACCACACGGAGGTGCTGAAAAACGCAGAATCCCCTGAGCAGGAAGGCAACCGTTTGCCCAATGCGCCGATGCACACCGCGAGCCTGTACCTCAGTCATCAACTCGGGCTGCCTGCCGAAACCGGCAAGTGGCATGTCGGTGCAGGTGCCCGATACGTCGGAGAGCGGCCGGGCGACGACGCCAATAGCTTCTGGCTCGACAGCTACACGACGGCTGATGCCTTTGTGCGCTGGGATTTACCCACCCATGACTACAAGACCAGTCTGCAGCTAAACATCGACAACCTGTTCAACAAGGAATACTACCCGGCCACCACGGGCAGCAGCACGCTCCAGGTGGAAGAGGGTGCGCTCCGAACCGCGCGACTTACGGCCAGCGTCACCTTCTGATTGCAGCGACCGGTGCCGGGGAATCCGGCACCTGTCGGTCAGGATCAAGTGCCCCTCTCATGCGCCCGCAAAGAGGGCTCTACAACGGTCTTTCTACTCCGCCTTCGCTGGCACGCTGAACCGCGCAATCACCGGCATGTGATCAGAAATCAACAACGTATCCGCCTGCCTCACCCGCGCTTCAATCTTCTTCAATTCCGGGCTGTAGAACACAAAGTCCTGCGTCCGGTCCGGGCCGCTGATGCGGGGGTCGTTGGGGAAGCGGGTGTACCACTTGCGCCGGTCCTCGCCGTTCACCTCGTCGTTGCTCGGGATCATCGGGAAGCTTTCCCACAAGCCCTGAAGCTCACTCACCGCTGAATACGGTGCGCGTTGTTCAACGGCCAGTCGCTGATACTGCCCCAGCGGCAGCAGATTGAAGTCACCGCCGGTGATCCACAACGTGCCGTTTTGCTCGAAGGATTGTTGCAACTGACGCACCGCCGCCACCTGTCGCTGTTGCACGTCGCCGCCTGACGCAACGCCGCTCAGGTGCGTATTGGTCACGGCCAGGCGTCGGCCATCGCTGAGGGTGAGGTAACTGACCAGCAGCGCAGGCTGTGGCTGAAACAGTCGGCTGATGAAATTGCCGGAGGAAGAGGGCAGGTGCAGGCGTTCGGCGCTGTCCAGTTGATACCGGCTCAACGTCGCCAGCTTGCGTCCGACGCTGCCGAAGATGTGCCGGTCCGGTACGAAATCCGACTTCCAGTAAAACGCTTCGGTGCTGCACGGGTAGAGATCCGCGACGCGCGCCTGAAGCAGGGCGAGTTGGTTGCCGTAGTCGGTGTTCTTCGCGCCGTCGTCAACTTCCTGCAACAGCAAAACGTCCGGTTGCTCGTCACGAATGACCCGCGCCACCTCGTCGAGGTTATAGGCCAGGTCCTCCGGGGTAGGGCGTTCGTCCGGGGCGCTGCCATCGGGCAGGTCGTACCAGAACACGTATCGTTTGCCGGCCAGGTATTGAATATTCCAGGTCATCACCTTGAGCGTCTGATCTGCCGCCAGCACCGGTGGCTTTGCATCCATTGCGTTGCAGGACACCGCCACGTTCTCCCGTCGGGCGGGATGCCAAATCAGGTCATACAGCAGAATCCCGGACAGCCCGACGAAGATCGCGACGTAAAGGAGATAGCGCACCGGACGGGCCATCGTTGTGCCTCAGGTCGGCCGGGCAGGGGTGTCGATGAGCATGAACAGCCGGAACATCACCACGCTGATGAACAACTGCAAGAAACTGGAAACGCTGTCCACCGCGATCGAGAGCATCGGGCTTTGCTGGTCCGGCAACACGTAATAGCTCAGGGCTTCCAGCAGCGACAGCGGAATGTAAACGCACAACACGCAGGTGAAAATGCGCAGCACGTGGCCCTGGGTCATCCTGAAGCTTTCGCGCATTGCCTCAAGCGGGCCCATGCCACGCAGCACCAGCAGATACTCCGACAGCACCAGTTTGATCATCACCCACACGCCCGGCAGGATGAACAGCGACATCCCGGCCATAATCAACAGCGTGCTCAACGCGGTCAGCACTGCGAACATGGGCCACAGGCGCAGCGCCGCGGCAAACAGATTCGCCTTGGGCGGCTCTTCGCCGCGGGTTTTGGCGTCCAGAAAGAGAATCAATGCGCCGGTGTAGAGGGGGTAAAACAGCAAACCGACCAGCAATTGCACGGTCCCTGGGCCTTGGCCGAAGCCGATTAGCTGCTTGGTCAGTGCCTCCAGAACCACCAGCGGCAGGCACAGCGTAAGAATGCTGCCGAAGTTGCGTCGGAAGAAGTACAGCGAGTCTTGCAGAATGGTCAGCGGATTCATGAACGGATCACAGGGCTAAGCAGGCCAACACTGTAACGTAGACCCGCAGAACGGGCCAACCGGCGGGATGAGGCGGGTGTTCTTAACTTTTTTTACATCCTATTGAATCCCCCTTGAAGGCCCCCATTACTGGACGCGTACGAGCAATGGCTCGAAACAGAATTCCTACGGCAATCTAACGAGGTCGCCATGAACAGCGAAGAACAAACCCTGATCGACGGCTTGTTTGGCAAACTCAAACAAGCGGAAACCGAATCGGCCCCCCGTGACGCGCAGGCCGAAGCGCTGATCAAGGAGCACCTGACTCGCCAGCCTGCCGCGCCTTACTACATGGCGCAGTCGATTCTGGTGCAGGAAGTCGCAATCAAGCAGCTGGAGACTCAGAGCCGTCAGCGCGACGAGCAGATCCAGCAATTGCAGGCGGAATTGCAGCGCCTGCGAGCCGCAGCGCCCGCCGCGCCGTCCAACAGCGGCGGCGGGTTCCTGTCGAGCATCTTCGGCGGCGGCTCGCGTGAAGCGCAGGCTCAGCAGCCGGCTTCGTCGTTTTCTCGCCCATCGAGCCCGCAGCCTTCTACTGGCGGCTGGCGTGACAGCGGTCCTGCAAGCCCGCCGCCCTACAACGCGCCGCAGCAGAATTACGCTCAGCCACAGCAAAACTATGCCCAACCGCAACAGGCCCCGGCTGCACCGGTCGGCAGTGGCTTTCTGGGCGGCGCGCTGAAAACCGCAGCAGGCGTGGCCGGTGGTGTGATGCTGGCCGAGGGCATCAGCAGCCTGTTCCACCACAACAGCCAACCGCAGGAAATCGTCGAGATCATCCAGGAACAGCCGGCGCTGCCTGCCGCCGAGCATGATCAAGGCGGCAGCGGTGGTTGGGGTGATGATCAGCAGCGCGTGACGGGAAATGACAACACCGGCAATGATGCCTGGGGCAGTGATCCCAACGGGTTCGCCGACACCGATTATGGCAGCGACACAGGTGGTGGCATGTTTGATGACGACGATTCGTTCGTCTGATGGCGTAGGCGCAAACCCCACCGCACTGCAGGAAACGCGGTGGGTCAGCAGTCCATGTAGGAGCGCGCTTGCCCGCGAAGAATTTGTTCCGACGACAGATATGTATCGGATGTACCGGCCTCTTCGCGGGCAAGCGCGCTCCTTCACCGCTCTGTGATGAATCGCGACTGCGGGGTGTCAGGAATACAGATCGTGTCCCGCAGTCACCTCGGCACCCAATCCTTCAATCCCTCCCTCAAACTGGCATACTGAGCGCCGGTCCGGTTTTCGGCTCCTGTCGCTTGTCAGCGCATTGAGGAATTTGGGTGAGAAGAATCGCGGTCTTCGCCGACGTACAAAACCTGTATTACACAGTACGTCAGGCTCACGGTTGCCACTTCAACTACGCCGCCCTGTGGGCCGACATCAGCCAGCGTGGCGAGATCGTCGAGGCGTATGCCTATGCCATTGACCGTGGCGATAGCAAACAACAGCAATTCCAGCAGATCCTGCGCAACCTCGGTTTCACCGTCAAACTCAAGCCCTACATCCAGCGCAGCGACGGCTCGGCCAAAGGCGACTGGGACGTGGGCATCACCATCGACATCATGGACGTTGCGCCGAATGTCGACGAGGTGGTGCTGGCGTCAGGGGATGGTGATTTCGACCTGCTACTGGAGCGCATCATCAGTAAGCACGGCGTCGAAGCGATCGCCTACGGCGTGCCCGGGCTGACCGCGAACTCGTTGATCCGCGCCGCCAGCCGGTATGTGCCGATTGAAGGCGGGTTGCTGCTCAGAGCCTGATTGCCATGCTGACCAGCGCCGATTGAAACCACATCGTTAGCGAGACGTGACAGCAAAGGCTAACAAACACCGCCGAACCTGTAGGAGCCGGCTTGCTGGCGAACCCGGTCCGGCTCATGATCACGGGTCGACTGCTCCACCGCGTTCGCCACCGTCGTAACCTCCGACAGCTCCTACAGGGGCGTGCCACGAAGGCGATCAGGGACGTGCACGAAGGCGATCAGTGCTGAGGCCACGAAGGTGATCATGGGTGAGCCACCGGACGATTTCCGAGGTTGAGCCTCGCGGCCTGCCGGTCTGCGTTGATTGAAAGCACGGTGTTCGCGGGACTGACCGCAAAGGCTGACAAACACCGCCAAACCTGTAGGAGCCGGCTTGCTGGCGAACCCGATCTGTCTGATCATTATGGTTCGACTGACCCACCGCGTTCGCCACCGTCGTAACCTCCGACAGCTCCTACGGGGGCGTGCCACGAAGGCGATCAGGGGTGAGCCACGAAGGCGATCAGTGCTGAGCCACGAAGGCGATCAGTGGTGAGCCACTAGAACGATTTCCGAGGTTGAGCCGCGCGGCCAGCCGGTCTGCGTTGATTGAAACCACGTTGTTCGCGAGACGTGACCGCAAAGTGACAAACACCGCCGAACCGGTAGGAGCCGGCTTGCTGGCGAACGCGATCTGTCTGATCATTATGGTTCGACTGACCCACCGCGTTCGCCACCGTCCTAACCTCCGACAGCTCCTACAGAGGCGTGTCGTGTTCGCCGAAAGGGTGTTCACTGCTGCATTGATGCAGCGCTAATCCCTAAAATGCAGAACCCGCTTTTTTTTGAAGGTCATTCCATGCAAGAACGCATCGCCGTCATCGACTTCGAGACCACCGGCATTTCCCCCAGCAGCTACTGCCGCGCCACGGAAATCGCTGTGGTCATCGTCGAGCAGGGTGTGATCGTCGAGCGTTATCAGAGCCTGATGAACGCCGGCGTGCGCATTCCGTCGTTTATCGAATCCCTCACCGGCATCAGCAACAGCATGCTGCGCACCGCGCCACCGGCCGAACGCGTGATGAACGAAGTCGCCGAGTTCGTCGGCCTGACGCCGTTGGTGGCGCACAACGCCTCATTTGACCAAAAGTTCTGGGATTTCGAGCTGTCGCGCATCAAGCGCAATCGCGTGCAAAGCTTTGCCTGCTCAATGTTGCTGGCGCGGCGTCTACTGCCAAGCGCGCCCAACCACAAACTCGGCACCCTCACCAGCTGGGCGGGCCTTCCCCACACCGGCAAGGCTCACCGGGCCATGGCCGATGCGGAAATGGCGGCCAACCTCACGCTGCACCTGGGCCACCAACTGCGCGACACCCATGGCCTGGCGGGCGTTTCCCACCAGTTGCTGTGTACACTGCAAAAGGTTCCGGCGAAAAAGATTGCCGAAGCGATAAGCAAGCATCGGGGCCTTTAGCCCGTTTTTGGACTCGTCTCAGCATTTAAACAGGTATCGGCGGTAGCCAGTTCCCTTCCGTGCCTCCACCTGCTCGAAGTGCCTGCGTGCCGAGGGAGCTTGCGCGTGCAAATGCGTTTCCAACAAGCCAGGCGGGATGAAAGCCTGCAGGATGTTCCTCCGCAGCGTTATCCAGCCTCTGGCGCAGGCGGCTTAAGCCCAGTCTGCATGCCCGACCAAGTGGATGAACCCGGCATCGCCTTCGGTTAGTGCAGCAGACTCCGCCACGTTGGCAATATTGAATGCGACCTGCCCACGGCTTGTGCCGCTTTCCAGCGAGTGGACCCAATAGGCCAGGCCGTCAGCGTCGCTCCCTCTGCCCAGCACCTTGTTATACAGCTGGTCTACAAAGGCTGCGTTGCTGCCATTGGGCAGGCTCTGGGAAAATTCGGCAGATTGTACAAAGGTATTCGCAAGCTGCGCACCGGTTTCGCCTGAAGCGCCCACAGACAGCCAGAACTTCAGGCCTTCGGTATCTGGAGCACGATCCAGAATGGTATACAGGCGGCCAATACTCGCCTGCGCCGAGTCGAGAATGAACACATCGCGATCTGCGAAATCAAGCACATTGAAGCCACTCAGCTCAAAGTGCGCAGCAGCACCTGTGGAGCGACCGATTGATAGCGCGTCGGTACCGAGTGCGCTAATCCTGTAGGCGGATGCAGCGTCGTTGAAAATAAACGTGTCGACACCGGCGTTGCCCAACAGATATGAGCCCGCGGTGCTGTCCAGCCTGACTTCCTGCTCGCTGATCTGATCATCACCAGCCGTGCCAATGGCTAAACCCTTGCCCACCATCATATCCAGGTTATTCCAGGCGTTATGATCCACGATCCTTATGAATCCCGTCTCGCCTTCGGAGAAGTCTCGGCTCTCGCGCGAGTTAAGTAAGTTGTCAATGACCGCTGTTCGACTTAAACCATGTTCCTGAAGCGTGTTCCAGTACGACACACCTGAATCATCGCCCGTGCGATGCAGCAGGGTCTTATACAGATCAAGGACAAAGTCCCGGTTATCAAGCACGCTGTAGCGCTGTACTACTTCAGCGGAATTCACAAAAGCATCGCGAATCTCTGCGTACGAACTGCCCATCGCCTGCTGCGCCAGCCAGTAATTCAAACCTTGATAATCGGGCGTACGACCGAACACTGCATAGAGCCTGGCAACGTCAGCCTGGTCCTCAGTGAGCGCGATGTGATGAAGGTCCGTACTAAAACTCAGCGAAACAGTGGCGTCACTCTCGCCGTTGAACGCGCCATACCGGCTGCGAAAAGCCATGAGCAGTTCGTCAAGACTGGCACTGCGGTCCATGAAAGCCAACTGTTCGATGCTTGAGAGCGTGTCCACATCGGAAGATTGCGCATCATGAACGCTTAAGGTGGCATTTCTTACAAGCGCGGCATCGTAGGTTGCAAAATAGCGGCTCCCTACCTCCGCATACACAGCGGTGTCGATGCCGTTGCCACCGTAGAGCAAATCCGAGCCGGTTCCACCCATCAGCCGATCATTGCCATCGCCGCCTTGCAGCAAGTCATTGCCCGCGTTTGCATTGAGAAAGTTGTCACTGGCATTGCCGATCAGCGCATCTGCACCTGCACCAGTAATGGCGTTCTCGATAACTGTGCCGCGTGCGATTGCAATATTCGACAGGCCGCCGTACACGCTGGAAAAAGCTTCACTTCTCAAATCGACTATTTGAGCGCCGACATAGGCGCTGACGTTGATCGTGTCATTGCCGGCCGAATCATAAATCGTGGCCACCAGGCCAGGCGTAAAATCGGTTCCGGTGTTGGTCGCATTATTGTTGAAACTGTAAGTGTCGTTACCCGTGCGGGTAACGGCGGTGCCGTACAGTGACTGGATGGCCACGATGTCTGCCAACATGGGCGTAGCGACGTAGCCGAAGGAGGCGTTGGAATAGATATTCTGGTCCTGACTGAAGTAGGACATTATCGAATATTTCCAGCTGTCCTCTTGATAGAAGGCATCGTTGGGAAAGACCGCGTTGCCGTTGTAATTGCCCGCATGGCCCAACCCCAGCGCGTGGCCGATTTCATGAATGTAGGTTTGCTGGTAATACCGACCGTAATTCACCCAATCGGAAGCGATGTTTACGCTGCTGTCCGAGATAACGCTGCCGACGTAATTGGAGCTGCTGTATGCGCCGCTTTTGTTTTCGCTGAAATTGATCGCAGCGGCAGCGGTGGTCTCTACAAAATTGAGGCCACTGACGTTGGTCCAGGTTTGCAGCGCAGATCGCGCAACAGCCTGGGCGTTCGCGCTCAAGCTGGCCAAATTGACGGTGAGCGCCCCCCCGGCATGCACGTCAAAATGGTGCTGGGAGCCGCCATAGGAATCGTACCAAAAACCATCGGTCAGGTAGCTGGCTTGCTGGTCCAGCGTCAGATGTCCAAGAACCGCCTGGCTGGTGGCTGTCTGTTTGCTCACGCCTTGGCCGGTTGCTCCTTCGGCCCAAAGTTGGGTGAGCGCATCGCACACTGAACACATGTAGAAACTCCGGGGCAAGGCATGCCTGCCCAAATCAATGAAGCGAGAATCGGGTAAGGATCGGGATGACTTCAAACCGCTGAAACGGCTTGAAAGCGGGCGTTGTGACCCTCGAGCGAGTTTCCCTCGCCTTGAAATGACGCTGGTGTTTACTCGGCGAGAAGGTACGCCAGGCCACGCCTAAACCCCCTCAATCCCATTACTGATGAAGTTGTCGGCACGTTTTCTTGTGACTTAAGGCCGTTTATTTCTGCAGCCGATGAAAGACAGGGGGAAGACGCCGGGGGATGCGCTAAAAGTGTACGGGTCGAATAATCCCCATTTGTAACTGACGCCATCGCCCCGGACATTTCTAGAATCAGTCCCACAATAAATGACTGCACTAGAGTCCTTCATGCCTGCCGCCCGCCGCTTTCCCCTGCTGCTCATCGGGGCCTTTTTCGCGCTTTATGTGATCTGGGGCTCAACCTACCTCGCCATCCGCATCGGCATTGAAACCTGGCCCCCATTGATGATGGCCGGGGTGCGTTTCACCATCGCCGGCTCCATCCTGTTCGCCTTCATGCGCTTTCGCGGCGCGCCGATGCCCAGCTGGAAACAGTGGAAGGCCGCCGGCATGATCGGCTTTCTGTTGCTCGCCTGCGGCAATGGCGGCGTTACGCTGGCTGAACATGCAGGCGTTGCCTCCGGCGTCGCCGCACTGGCGGTGGCCTCGGTGCCGCTGTTCACCTTGCTGTTCGGCCTGTTCTGGGGCCATCGCAATACCGGCCTTGAATGGGCCGGCATCCTGCTTGGCCTCGTCGGCATCTCCTTGCTCAACCTCGGCTCCAACCTCCAGGCCAGCCCCATGGGTGCGGCGCTGGTGATCTTTGCCGCCGCCACCTGGGCGTTCGGTTCGGTGTGGAGCCGCTACCTGCCGCTGCCCTCAGGGCCGATGGCCAGCGCCTGCGAAATGCTGGTAGCCGGCGCCGTGCTGCTGCTCGGCAGCTTCGTCAGCGGTGAGCGCGTCACCCAGTCCCCCGGCCTGTCCGGCTGGCTGGTGATGGCCTATCTGGTGGTGTTTGGCTCCATCGTCGCGTTCAGCTCCTACATGTACCTGCTCAAAAATGTCCGACCCGCTGCCGCGACCAGCTATTGCTACGTCAACCCGGCGGTGGCGGTGCTGCTCGGCGTGTTGTTCGCGGGCGAACACATCGGCTGGGCAGAAGGCGCGGCGATGGCGGTGATCATCAGCGCCGTCGTGCTCATCGGCCTGCCGCAGTGGCGCAAGCAGAAACCGGTAGAGAAAGGGTAAACTGCGCGCAATCGTCTTCTACAGACGCGTGTGCGCTGATCTTTTTCCAACGGTATTCAAATGACATTCGCCTCCCTCGGCCTGATCGAACCCCTGCTGCGTGCCCTCGAAACACTGGGCTACCAGACGCCCACCCCCGTTCAGGCCCAGGCCATCCCGCCCGTGCTCGAAGGCCGCGACCTCATGGCCGCCGCCCAGACCGGCACCGGCAAAACCGCGGGCTTCGCGCTGCCGTTGCTGCAACGCCTGACCATGGAAGGCCCCAAAGTCGCCCCTAACTCGGTGCGTGCGCTGATCCTGGTGCCGACCCGCGAGCTGGCCGAGCAGGTTCACGAAGCCATCGCTCAATACGGCGAACACCTGCCGCTGACCACTTACGCGGCCTATGGCGGCGTGAGCATCAACCCGCAGATGATGAAGCTGCGCCGAGGCGTCGACGTGCTGGTGGCCACCCCCGGTCGCTTGCTCGACCTGCATCGCCAGAACGCCGTCAAGTTTTCCCAGCTGCAAACGCTGATCCTCGACGAAGCCGATCGCATGCTCGATCTGGGCTTCTCCGAAGAGTTGCGCAGCATCTACGCCGCCTTGCCGAAACGCCGCCAGACGCTGCTGTTCTCCGCGACCTTCTCCGATGCCATTCGCGCGCTGGCCGAGCAAATGCTCGACAACCCGCTGAGCATCGAAGTCAGCCCGCGCAACGTGGCGGCGTCGTCGGTCAAGCAGTGGATCGTCACCGTCGACAAGAAGCGTAAAAGCGAGCTGTTTATTCATCTGCTCAAAAAGCAGCGCTGGAGCCAGGTGCTGGTATTCGCCAAGACCCGCGTCGGCGTCGATCAACTGGTGGAGCGCCTGCAAGGCCTGAGCATCAACGCCGACGGCATTCACGGCGACAAACCCCAAGCCACTCGCCAGCGCGCACTGGATCGTTTCAAGAGCGGTGACGTGCAGATCCTCGTCGCCACTGATGTCGCCGCCCGTGGTCTGGACATCGACGACCTGCCGACCGTGGTCAACCTCGACCTGCCGATCGTTGCCGAAGACTACATCCACCGCATCGGTCGCACCGGCCGCGCGGGCCAGACCGGCGAAGCGATCTCCCTGGTGTGCGCCGACGAAGTCGACCTGCTCAGCGCCATCGAAGTGCTCACCCGCCAGACTCTGCAACGCCGCGAAGAACCCGACTTCATCCCGGAACACCGCGTACCGGTGACCGATGCCACCGGGCAGATTCTCAAAAAGCCGAAAAAGCCGAAGAAACCCAAAACCAGCGGGGGCGGCGGTAAACGCAACCTCGGTAAGTGGGTAGACAGCGGCGAGACTGCGGCGGAAGTGCCAGCGGCCAAGCCTGTTCGGAAAGTGCCGGTGTTCAACACCGGGCCGCGCAAGCGTAAGCCGTAAGGAAAATACGGCGCGAGTCCGGGCGATCTCACCAGTGCCCGGACTTCAGCGCGATCAATGTAGGACCGGCTTCAGCCGGGAAGAGGCCTGCATGAGCACCGTCAGATTTTCAGCGTGACAACCGACGCCTTCCCGGCTAAAGCCAGTCCCACTAGGTGACCGCGCTGTGTCAGTGGGACCGGCTTCAGCCGGGAAGAGGCCAGTGTGATCGCCATCAATTCTGCGGCGTGACAATGCCCCTTTCCCGGCTAAAGCCAGTCCCACTAGGTGACCGCGCTGTGTCAGTAGGACCGGCTTCAGCCGGGAAGAGGCCTGCATGAGCACCGTCAGATTTTCAGCGTTACAACCGACGCCTTCCCGGCTAAAGCCAGTCCCACTAGGTGACCGCGCTGTGTCAGTGGGACCGGCTTTAGCCGGGAAGAGGCCAGTGTGATCGCCATCAATTCTGCGGTGTGACCACTGACGCCTTCCCGGCTAAAACCGGTCCACAGGGTGAACGCTGCGGTCAGTGGGACCGGCTTCAGCCGGGAATAGGCAGGTGTGATCGCCATCAATCCTGCGGCGTGACAATGCCCCTTTCCCGGCTTAAGCCAGTCCTACAAAAATGCCTATCGCTTGCGCAGCACGTCCTGATACAAATCGGCGTACGCCTTCACCATCGTCGGCGCCGTAAACATCGACTCAAACCGCTGCACCGCTTTCAATCCCATCTGCTTGGCGAGTTCTCTATCATTCCACAGCGTCTCCATCGCCACCGCCAACGCATTTGAATCACGCGGCGCCACGACCAGCCCCGTCTCGTTCGCGATGTTAATAAAGGTGGTCCCCGTGCCCATCTCGCACGAGATCATAGGCTTGCCATACATCGCCGCTTCCAGCAGCGAGATGCCGAACGACTCCGAACGCTGGTGTGACGGAAAGACAAACGCCTCACACAGCATCAGCAGCGCGTTCTTGTCTTCATCCGGCAGGCTGCCCACAAACAGGACATTGTCGAGCCCAAGCGCATTGGCCTTGGCCTTGAGTTCAAGCTCCTGATGCCCGCCGCCCATGATCACCACCGGCAAGCGATTCTTCGCCGCAGCTTCCAGCAGGAAATCGAGGCCTTTGTAATAACGCAGCGCACCGACGAACAAAAAGAAGCGTTCGCCCAGTTGCTGTCTCCAGTGCGCAAGCTTCGCAGGCGACGGGGCAGGGTAGGTGGCTCGATCAAGACCAAACGGAATGATCTCTACCTTATCCTTGAAGCGAGTCAGCACCTCGCTACTCGCGGCGTAGTTGGGGGAGGACACCACAATACGGTCCACGCTGCCGAGGAAGCGATTCATCAGCGGCGCATACAGCTTGAGCAGCGTCTTCTGCTTAATGATGTCCGAGTGGTAACTCACCACCGTCGGCTTATTGATCTGCGCGGCGAAGTGCGCAATGTCCATGTATGGCCACGGGAAGTGGTAATGCACGATGTCCGCTTCGCTCGCCAATTCCCTGAAGTCCCGAATGCCCGACAGCGAAAAACCCGTCGAGGCCACATACAAGTCCTGCTTCGATCGATGGGCAATGTGATTGCCGACCGTCTCGTTACGCGCCGCCCCTTCCTTGCTCAGGGAAAGCACTTCGGAATGGATACCGTGAGCCTGACAACCCTGTGCCAGCTGAAAGATGACTTGCTCGACGCCACCGCCCTTGCTTTCCGGGAAGTAGGTCTTGAAGAAATGCAAAACTTTGGTCATCAGCATTCTCTGACGAAACGATAACGTCCGCTGTTCTCGCGAGGTGTGCTTTGCGTGTAAAGCGGGGATGTGTGCAGCGGAGAATAAAGGAAAACCCGAAGCGCCTCACAGCGCTTCGGGTTGGGTATTGCGGGGTTATGCGTCGGCCAGCATCCAGCCAAGGGTTTCGCTCAGCTCGGGTGTCTGCCAGCCTGGGACCAGAGACATCAGCTTGCTGTTGTCACCACACAAGGTCTTCACCTCGTTGGCTCGCACGAAAGCAGGGTTCACTTCGACGGTAAGGTCGTGGCCCGTGATGGCGCGACACATGTCGAGCACTTCGCGGAGCGAGTGAGTCTTGCCCGAACTGACGTTCACGTACTGACCAAACGGCTTGGCCTCCAGCAGCCCGCGGTAGGCGGACACCAGCGCACGGACGTCGCTGAAGTCGCGCCACACATCCAGGTTGCCCAGCTCGATCTTGTCGGCCTTCTCGCGGAAGTGTTTGACGATTTTCGGGAGCAGGAAGTTATCCGCCTGCCCCACGCCGGTGTAGTTGAACGGACGCGCGATGATGATCGGCAACCGCCCGAACCACAGACTGGCCATGTATTCCATGGCCAGCTTGCTGACGGCGTAATCGTTGGCCGGCGCCGGTGTGGTGCCCTCGTCAAGCAACCCCTCCGACGCATTGCCGTACACATTGGCACTGCTGGCGATCAAAACGCTTTCAGGCGTTTTGCCGCAGTGAGCAATGGCTTCGAGCAGGTTGCGCGTACCGATCAGGTTGACCTGATAGAACGCATCCGCTGCGCCGTGCCCGACAAAGGCCAATGCCGCGAGATGAACAACGATGTCCGGCTGAAGCTCTGCCAGCAGCTTGCTCAGACCCACCAGATCGGTGAGGTCAGCCTGATGATAATTGGCATCATCGGACGGATGACTGCCCAGACCGACGACCTCGCAGCCTTGGGCTACGAGCTCGGCCGCCATGTAGCGCCCCGTGAATCCATGAATACCCGTTATCAGCGCGCGCTTGCCGGCCATACTCATCAGAACGAAAACCCTTTCTCGTTACGACGCAGGTCGGCTTCCACCATCATGCGGCACAGCTCTTCCAGGTTGGTCTTCGGCTCCCAGCCCAAGACTTCCTTGGCCTTGGCCGGGTTACCGATCAACAGCTCAACTTCAGTCGGGCGGTAGAACTTAGGATTGACCGAAACCAGGACCTTGCCAGTATCGGCGCAGGTGCCTTTCTCTTCTTCCGCTTCACCACTCCAGTTTATGGTGATACCGACAGCCTTGAATGCCATCGCGACGAAGTCACGAACGGTTTCAGTGCGGTTGGTGGCCAGGACGAAGGTGTCCGGCTCATCAGCCTGCAGCATGCGCCACATGCCTTCGACGTACTCTTTCGCAAAGCCCCAGTCGCGCTTGGCGTCCATGTTGCCCAGTACCAGCGAGTCCTGCAGACCCAGCTTGATCTTGGCAACAGTGTCAGTAATTTTGCGCGTTACGAACTCACGGCCGCGAAGTGGCGACTCGTGGTTGAACAGGATGCCGCTGGTCGCAAAAATGCCGTACGACTCGCGATAGTTGATGGTCATCCAGTGTGCGTACAGCTTGGCAACGCCATAAGGGCTGCGCGGGTAGAACGGGGTGTCTTCGACTTGAGGAATGGCCTGAACCTTACCGAACATCTCGGAAGTCGACGCTTGGTAGAAGCGGACTTTCGGGTTAACGATACGGATGGCTTCCAGCAGGTTGACAGCGCCCAGGCCGGTGATTTCGGCGGTGGTGATTGGCTGCTCAAAGGAAACACCCACGAAGCTCTGCGCGGCGAGGTTGTACACCTCGGTGGCTTCAGTGGTCTGCAGCAGACGGATGCTGGCCGAGAGGTCTGTCAGGTCGTACTCGACCAGGTGCAGATTTGGATTGTTCTGGATGCCCAGTTCTTCGATCCGCCAGAAATTGACAGAACTGGTACGACGATAGGTGCCGTAGACGGTGTAGCCCTTGCCAAGCAGCAGTTCAGCCAGGTAGGCGCCGTCTTGACCAGTGATGCCGGTAACGATTGCTTTCATGCGAATCCTTTGAACTCCGTTTGGGTGCGCTACTGCACGTATTGAGATGAGGCCATGTAAGACAGGTGTGCATGGTACAACGTGCCAAGCTGCACACCAAGGCCTGACCAACTTGCTAATTCGTCACGTGATCATCCGGCGAACGACGCTCGCAACGCCTAACGTAAAGCCCGTCCATACGATTTAACGTTTAGACGATCTGGCGGTACGGATGGCCGTGCTCGGGCCGCGAAATGTGGCGAGTCTTCTTATTTCACGGACCGTCAAGCCGTCTCAATGTCGCGCAGACGGTGTCTGCCGAGAGTTTATTGCCAAGTGGGAGGGATGGGACATTAAGCGATAGCGCGAGAGTCTGAAATACAAAGCTCGGCCGGGAAGAGGATGACGCGTAAAAAAGGCCATCTGCCCGAGGGCAGACGGCCGCATGCATGTGTTACTTGGCTGGAAGAATGATCTTCTTGAGCAGAGCTACGCTTTCGCTCCATCTAAGCCATGGCATCCCTACGGCTGCGGGGTGTGAGTTGGTTTGATACAGCTCTAGCCAGCCTTCAACCGCCATCGCTAAAGGCTCAGACTCCAGACCGTCGAAATAGTAAGCGTGATTGCCCGCGACTTCGCGGAATACCGGAATATCGCGAGCAATTATAGGCATACCATGTTGCGCGGCTTCGATCAGTGGCAAGCCAAAACCTTCTGCTTCCGAAGACGCAATCAGGCAATTGCAGGTTTCATAAACCCTTGTAAGGGTTCCGTCGCTTATGCCTTCAAGCCAGAACAATCTCTTGTTCAGCATCGGGTGGCGTCGCAGTCGCCGTACCAGCCGATCAACTGCCCAGCCTTCCTTGCCGACGATTACGAGGTTGACATCAACGTCCCGTTTCCAGAGCTGCTCAAATGCCGCCAGGGTCTGGGCATGGCCTTTGCGCGGTTCCAGAGTCCCCACCATGAGGAATGAAGGGCGCTGTTTTAAAGCAACCATCAACTGTTCATGTTCGCCATCAGGGGCCGTGGGTTCACTGACACTTTCGATATCTGCACCCAGATGGAAGTGGTCCACGTAGGGAATGACTCGTAAACCTTCTCGTTGCAGCAGCCACTGACGGGCGTCGGTCGCAACGGCGTCCGAGATGCCAATCAATCCGTCAGCGTATTTGCCTAGCGAGCGGATCCAGTTCGCGAACGCCGTATCAATTCCTGGATACGCGAAACGGGGGTGAATCAGGGGAATCAAGTCGTAAACCACAAAGTAGATTTTTACATTGGCTCTCTTCATGCGCTCCAACTCGGAGTCAAACTCCGGGAACAGGTGCGCACTTAGATCGAGGCCAAGGAAAATATCGCCTCTGGAAAAACTGACGGGTTGTTCGTTTTGGCTAGCGACATACTCACTGGTGTTTGGATAGTTGCTTGCGTAGCGGTAGCCGTGACCAGACGCTCCGAACACAGGCACTACCTGATATTCAGCAGTTTCCGAACGCTGCAGCTCGTTAATCACATTCTTGACGACGCGCTGGATGCCGGTCTTCGCGTCTCTAAAATACAACTCAGACACATCGACGAAGAGCTTTTTGGGCCCTGTCGCCGCTGTTATTTCCTGGCTGTCGCGCCGATAAGGAGTCACTGCCAGACTTAGTTTTTTATCGATCTGCAAACTGTGGATCATGTTGTCGACCCGACGCGATATACGCCCCCAGCTGCGTTCAGCCGTCCAGCTCTTCTGACGCTCGACAAGTTCAGCCTTTAACTGTGGCTTGGCTTCGAGCTCCATAATTGCAGTCACAATATCAGCAGCTCTACTGCCTTCCATGCGCCATGTGACTTCTGCCAGATCGGAGAAGATATGGATCGGACTGACCAGGACCGGCTTTAGAGTTGCCAAGCCAATGGTGACAGCAGCACTGGCGCTTTCGTGTGTCTCCTTGTAAGGGAAAATCACGTAGTCCGCGGCCGACATGAGACGCAAGCATTCATTGATAGGAAGATAATCTGTGATCCACGTGATGCTCGCCTCTACGCCAAGCTCATGCGCGCGAGCACGATAGGCATTAAGGGTCTGCTCACTCCTGACGTCCAGGATCGAATGCAATCCGAGCATCCGCACGCCTCTGCCACTGGCTGCGGCCAGCGGCAGCACGGTTTCAATAAGCGTATCGATCCCTTTGTGAGGAAGGATGAAGCCAAAGCAAGCGATCACCAAGTCGTTCTTGGCAATGGAGAGTTCCGTACGGACGTCATCGGAACTGACTTCTGGCAGCGGTTGAATAACCCCCAGACCGATCATCATGACGTTGGCGACTAAACCGAGAACCAGAAGGTTGTTAAGATCCTCAGGTTTATGAACGATTATTCGATCGAGTTTGCGAAGCGCATTGACCCCTGCTTCGGAGATTCGGTGCTCCGCAATCAATGGCAACGTGGAGTGCAGCTCGAGAATCACGACTGCCCCGGCTTCTTGTCGCGCAGCCAGTTGAAGACACAGTTCGTCGTCCAGCCTGAACAGGCTAGGTTGATGCTGAACCAGCAAAACCTCGGATTGGAGGCAGTCCGGGTGCTCCAGTGCCTCTTTTACTGCTTCGGTATCACCGAGTGCCCAAGAGGGTCGGTAGACCGTTTGGGTATCATCGGGTTGAGTCCGAAGGTCGCACAGAACCTTTATGTCGAACTGTGAGCGATCAAACATACTGAGCAGCGAGTGTGTGTATTCCGCGACGCCGCAACGGGTTGCCCACGGGCCGATCACCGCCATACGGGTTTTGCCGACCGTTTGCTTACCTTTGTTTTCTTTCGCCCAGGAAGCGCTCGCCAATACTGCCCTCGCGCTTTTCTCCCAGGTGTAAGTGCTGCGCACATGGCGAAGGCCATCTTGTCTGCGCGTTTCCAGTTCTACATCCTGATTGAGCACTTGACGGAAAACTTCCCGCATCTGCAATGCCAGGCTGGCGACATCAGGCTCAACCCAACAGGCGTCGGCACTTCTCAGGTGGCTTTCGGACTTCGCAAACTGGTATGGAATCAGTGACGCGGTAGAGCGAGTGCAGAAGTCAACATGTGCGCCGTAACCCGTGACGATGACAGGAAGCGCCATTGCCAGCGCTTCGGCAGCAGGCAGATTGAAACCTTCTCCACGGGTCGGAAGTACCATCGTATGTGAGGAGCGATACAGCTGTATCAACTGCTCATCATTCATATGATCTTCGTTGATCACGATGGCAGGGAGCTTGGCCCGGCCTGCCGACAGCTCTGCAACAAGATCGTGGATCCGGTTATGCGGATTAGGGAATGTCTTGATGTAAAGCTCAACGTTGTCCTGGTCAGTAAACTCATCCAGGTACGCTTTGATGAGTACATCAGCACCTTTACGTTCAAATACCGACGAGATGTGCAGGAACCTGAATTTCGCGCCATCCGCAGGCTTCAACGCACCGATAGGCTCAATGGCATCGGAGATAAGGTGATCGATGCCAATCGGGCATGTGGTGACTGCAATGCGGCACCCGGAGTCCTGCAATGTCTTCTTGACGAAGGAAGTTGCAACGATGATGAGATCAAAGTGCTCATTGAGATAGGCAATGGTGTCGTGCGGCACCACTGTCTCTTCCCAGAAGAAAAAGACGACTTTCAGACCGGCCTGTTCGGCGTCGAAGATCATTGGGTAGTGGTGCACGATCGACAGTATCTTTTCGCTGTCTTCTTCGCGCAGCTCCACATCTACAGCTTCCAGCAAACTTGACTGAGAGAGAGGTATGTCGGTCGGATTCTCATAGAGTTTGCCGTGATAAGGGACGAACTTGAGTTGACCTCCCACCTGCGGCATCAGCGCTGCCGCCAAGCCGCGGTTCACGATTGCCAGGCTGTAATGTCCCTCGATGTGGCCAGTGAAGCGTACGCAGGTAAAGCTTGCGCTGTCGGCACTGGATTCAAGGAAGGAGCCCTCAGGAACCACCGGCTGCGTGGGCATCACTTGTGGGTTGATATGCGCGTAGGCCGTCTCGTGGAGCGGCGGGCGTTGTGAAGAAGCGGCCGTGACCGGGCCTCCAGGTATCAACCCTCTATTTCTTGCAAACAGCTTCAGCTGTTGATGTACGACAGGGAACTTGCGAATGACAGAGTTCGCATGTTTGCGTACGGAAGCATTAGCCAGAACTGCCCCCACGGTATTGGTTACCAGGGGACGGACGGCGCGACGAATGATCGCTTTGAATGACAACGTGCGTTTCTCTTGTAGACCTCGCAGCGCTGCTTCTGCCAGATCGGCCCGAATTTCCAGTTCACTCACGCGGCGCTCAAGCGCCGTTGCGTAGGCCACAGCTTGATCGTTATTGAACGAAACGGCAGTGATTGCTTGCTTGGCTTCGACTAAAAGGCCAGCCAAATGCTTGAGCTCGCGGCTCAAGTCGTCAGTCACCGCATCAACGTCCAGCTTGATCAGGTCCACGTCCAGTTTGACGGAATCCGCATCGAGCCTGGCCGCAGCAAACGCTGATCTGGTCGTGTCCACGTCCAGCCTGATCAGCTCAAAGTCGACGCGGGATTTCTCCAGACCGGCCGTGAGGCTCGAGGTCGTCTCGTCGAGTTGAGTCAAGCGGGTGTTGAGTCCGTCCTCGTAGCGCGTAGCCAGCTCGTTCAAGGCAATACCATGATGGGCCGCGAAGGCGCCATCAAACTTCTCCATGACCATTTCGCCGGCTTTTTGGGCGACGATGGCGTAGTCGGGACTGGCCCCCTCCAACACCTGAAAAAGCGATACGTCGGCTGCGTCTATCAGCAATGGAGACTCTTGCAAACGAAGCAGTTTGGTGCGGGCGAATCCACAATGCTCTGTCAGAAACCCCAAGAGCAAATGGGGTATGGGACGTTCGTGAGTGGGGTCCAGATAAAAGTTGTTGGTCCCAACCACCAGGTTCTCTGCGTTGGGGGTCTCCAATATCAGCAGCCCACCCGGTTTCAAGACACGTAGCGCTTCGCTAACCAGCTCCTGAAGCACAGGGAACGGGATATGTTCAGCGATATGGAACCCGCTCACGACAACCTGGCTTTCACTCTCCAGGCTTCGCAGCGCCGTTAGGGCATCAATGTTTTGAGTAGGAAGTCCCAGCGTCGAGCACGCCTCAAGCATACCGTCGTCCAGGTCCACACCCAGCGGCGAGAATCCATGCTCAACAAGGATTTCAAGCCACTCGCCGCGACCGCAACCCAAGTCGAGGGCGTTGCAGGTTTCGTAAATGTCCTTCAGCGGCAGGATAAAGGGCAGGTACACAAGCTGCCGGTGCTTGATGAGCTCGCGAGATCCACGATAACGGTCTTCAAAGTCACGGTAAAAATCTGATGTCATCGGCTGTACTCCAGAGAAGGTGGCACCCAGGCGACGCCCACGAACTCAGGTTTTGAAATGTTGATCATGTTGAAAACGAGGGCCAGGTCCTGCCACTCATAGTTACTCCCGATATGAACGTCATTGGCATGCAGCGCGACGGCAACGGAATATGAGCCCGGACCAAAATTCGCGTCAAACGCGAATCGGTATTCGATGACCTCACCGGGCTGCAGGTCGGTCAGCACGGTTTTCATGTGATGGGTATTCGTGCCGAACAGCTGCTGCCCCAGCCGATCCTTGATGACATAACCCACGACCAGTTCTGGCACTGCATCGTTGATTGCGACCTTGATCTTGAGCGAAACCCTGTCCCCGACAGAGACAAATTCAACGAGTTGGCCGTTCTCTGCGCACAATTGGACCGAGGCGATACTGGCCTCTCCAGATCCCGACCGGGTTTGCTTGGACCCGTCCGCAAGCTCCCTGACCTGCACGGTGCTGTTTTCTTTTTCCGCGATAATGGCGTTGTAGTAGTCCATTACCTCTTCCGGCGCGCCGTCCTTAAGCACAGAACCGTTCTCGAGAAGAATGGCGCGGCTGCACAAGGTTTGAATAGCGCCACGGTCATGGGAAACAATCAGAAGCGTTGTACCCTGCCGCTGAAATTCGCGAATCCTGTCAAAACTTTTGTGCTGAAAATAGCTGTCGCCGACTGAGAGTGCTTCGTCGACGATGAGGATTTCAGGCCTGAACGCCGTTGCCACGGCAAACGCAACCCGCATCTGCATACCGCTCGAATAGGTACGCACCGGCTCGTCAAAATAGTTGCCAATCTCCGCGAAATCCTCGATTTCGTTCATTACGTCAGAGATCTGCTCGGTGCTGAAACCCATGAGCCCAGCTGCATGGTAGACGTTTTGCCGGCCACTCAACTCAGGGTTGAAGCCCATGCCCAGCTCCAGGATGGCCGCAATACGGCCGTTTACCTGGACGTTGCCCTGCGTCGGCTCGAGCGTGCCAGTAATCATCTTCAGCAGAGTCGACTTACCGGCGCCGTTTTGCCCCACGATCCCGACTGCTTCACCCGCACGAATGGAGAAGTTGATGTTTCGCAACACCCAATGTTCGGTGCTGGCCTTGGTCGGTATATAAAACCAGTTCGCGATGCGCTGCCATTCCGATCGATAGGTTCGATACGCTTTGCCGACGTTGTTAACGGACAATAAATTCATAGCGCATCCACCATTTCAGGAACTGCTCTTCGGAACAGAAATAGACCTACAAGAAGAAGCCCGACGGAGACCCCAACGATGATCAACGGCTGTTGCAAGTCTGGAGCTTTGCCATACAGCAGTATGTCGTGGTACGCGCTGACGATTGAGAACATCGGGTTGTAATCCAGCGTGCCTTTCAAATAGTCGGGGATGATGCTGATGGAATAGACGATAGGAGTGAACCAGAACCATATCTGCATGATGATCGGGATAACCTGGCCCACATCGCGGACAAAGACGTTAAGGATGCCCAGAATCAGGCCAAGGCCAACGCCTAGCGCCACGACTGCGAGGGTCATGGGAATAAGCCACAGCATCGCCAGCGTGGGGTAATGCCCTAGCAGTGCGAACACGATCATCACTGCGACGAAAAGAAGAAGGTTGTTAAGCAAGCAGGAGCCCACCACGATGACGGGCAGGGTGATCCGCGGGAAACGCATCTTCTTCATGAGGTTGCCCTGTTCGATGAACAGGGTCAGGCAGCGACCAATCAGCTCTGAAAACAGGTTCCAGGCCAGGATGCCCGCCATCAGATAAAGCGCATAAGCGTATTTGTTATCAACGCCCGGCAGCTTGGCCGCCAGCACGTTTGAAAGGATCAATGCGTAGATGGCGACTTGGGCAAGGGGGTGGATGATCATCCACAACCCACCCAGCTTGCTTCTTGCGAAGCGAGCGACAAATTCGTTTTTGATGGACGTGCCAATGAAGCCTCGATAGCTCCATAGGCCTTTAAGCATGCTAAGCATCATTATCCCCATGGTATAGCGGCGTATAAAATCCGCAGGACGGCTGGTTTTCAGCTCTTTTAGAGAGCTCAATCGCCGGGTAGTCAGTGGCCACCGAAATCAGGCAAATCGCCCGTTCCGTGGCACCGCAGTTGAGAAATTCGGAACGCATCCCGGTCGATCCGCAATCGTTGAGCCTGGTTTTACCAGGCATGTGTGGTGCCGCTGCAATGGTAACGGATGGGAGACATATCGAGTACTTGAGGAGGTCACCCGATCCGGGCGACCTCGCGATGGATTGAAGTCAGACAAAAGTACACCTCAGGTCACGACCGCAGTAACAACGCGACCTGGCGGGTGCGAGCGTCACGCTCGCGATTACTGACCAGCGCGGCCGTAAACATCCTCAAAGCGCACAATATCATCCTCTCCGAGGTAGTCGCCGCTCTGAACCTCAATCAGCACCAGGTCTATGACACCGGGGTTCGTCAAACGGTGCGTGTGGCCGGCACGAATGAACGTTGACTCGTTGGTGTTGAGCATGAGCTCCTGGTCATCGTTGACCACGACGGCCATACCGCTGACGACAATCCAGTGCTCGCTGCGATGGTGGTGCATCTGCAGCGACAGCGAAGCCTTGGGCTTGACCACGATGCGCTTGATCTTGAAGCGCTCGCCATTTTCCAGCGTGGTGTACGTGCCCCAAGGACGGTGAACCGTCTGGTGCAATTGGTGCAGTGTATGGCCCGAGCTCTTGAGCTGAGTCACGATGTGTTTAACGTCCTGCGCGTGATTCTTGTGCGCAATCATCAATGCGTCGGGGGTGTCGATGATCAGCAGATCTTCAACGCCCACCAATGCGGTCAACCGGTCTTCGCTGTTCACGTAGTTGTTACGCGAGCCGTGGGAGAGCACTTCACCTTCAAACCGGTTGCCGTTGTCGTCCTGGGCCGTCAGCTCGCTGACAGCGTTCCATGAGCCGATGTCACTCCAGCCGATGTCGCATGGCACAGTGGCAACCTTGCTGGAGCGTTCCATCAAGGCGTAGTCGATGGAGATGTCCGGGACCTTGGCGAAGGAATCCGGGTCGATGGACAGGCAGTGATAGGCGGAACCTTCGGTCAGGCGAGAGCTGGCGATCGAAGCAGCCGCGGCCTCAAGTACGTCAGGCGCGTGAGCGGCGAACTCTTCCAGCACGGTGCCCACCTGGAAGCAGAACATGCCCGAGTTCCAGAAGTAGTTGCCTGCAGCGACATAAGCCTCGGCAGTCTTCAGGTCCGGCTTCTCGACGAAACGCGCGACCTTCAAGCCGGCATCGTGCCCGGTGGAGTCGCCGGCTTCGATGTAGCCAAAGCCCGTCTCAGGGTACTGCGGCTGGATACCAAAAGTGACCAGCCAGCCTTTCTCGGACAGATGAACAGCCTTGGCGACGGCGGCAGCGAATGCCTTCTCATCCTGGATCAAGTGATCGGCAGCCAATACCAGCATGTGGGCGTCGGCACCGTGCAGCTGCTTGATCTGCAGCGCGGCCATCGCCACTGCCGCAGCGGTGTTACGACCGAAGGGCTCGAGGATGAAGCCTTGGGCCAGACCGTTCTTGTTGACGGTGCGGTACTCGTCTTCGGTTTTGAAGAGCAGGTCACGGTTGGTGACCGTCATGACTTCAGAGACGCCCGCCAGCGCGGCCGCGCGCAGGAAGGTTTTTTGAATGAGGTTCTGGCCGTCAGGCAGCGTCATGAACGGCTTGGGATGGGCCTCGCGCGAGACGGGCCACAGCCGGCTGCCTACGCCGCCTGAAAGAATCACGGGGATTAAAGCCATTCGGAGTCACCCTTATGTGGAAGCTGATATCGAACTGGTGCATTGCAGGACGCCAGCGGCCTACCTTGAGAACTCATGATGCGGTATACATACCGAGTGCTTTCAGTCGATTAGCCGCTGGCGGCGGGTGCATGAGCACATAAGGTCGGGGATGGTATCAGAGAAACACGACAAGAGTGCGGCGACGACGCAAGCTTCATATCCTTAGGATGGCCGGTACTCCTTAGCATGCTACCTGAAATTAGGATCCGTAAATGGCGCACTGCTTGACTGAATTGATGACTAGCTTTTTCGCCTCGGTCCTTATAAATGGTGAGAAACACGTTCCTGAAGCACTACTTATTAATCAGGAATATTTGGGCATCTGACGCGATCTCTGAAGGCATTAATTGTTGTAGTGTTGTCTACGGGCTGACATTGATAAATAACATGGAGCTGATGTGGCCTTTCAAATCTTTGACAATGGATTAAATAATATTATCAATGTGCATGCCGGTACGTGCGAAAGATCGAGCGGTCGTCTAGTTGTCGCTGGTAATAACAATGTGGTGACAATAGATGACGGTTGTCTTTTTCGTGATGCATTGCTCAGAATCGGGAGTAATTGCATTGTACAGATAGGTGAAAATGGAAACCTTAGTAAGTTAGATCTCTATTGTTTAGAGTGGGCAAATATCACAATTGGTTCTAACGTTTCTTGCACTTGGCATTCAAGGATTTACGCGCATGAGCCCGCTTCTATTTTCATCGGGAACAGTTGTTTAATTGCTAGCGATGTCCTGATAACCGCCAGCGATATGCACACTATTTACGATGCCGTAACCGGCGAGCGGATCAATCGGCCACAGGATGTAACTATCTCCGACCATGTGTGGCTCGCTGAGGGGGTAAAAGTCATGAAAGGTGTCGTTATTGGGCAAGACACAGTCATCGGCGCCGGAGCAGTCGTAACATGTTCGATTCCAAGCAACTGTGTAGCAGCTGGTGTGCCTGCGCGAGTGTTGAGGTCCGGCACGAATTGGCGGCCTGACTTGATATAAGGCTACACTTGGAGTGTCAGGGCTTTTATTAGTGCCAACTGTTCCATGTAGTAGCGATCTGGGCGTCCACCCAGATCGCTGCGCTCTCTTGACGCTCCCTCAACTGGCGACAGTGACGTCTATGTGCGAAGGGTTGACCATTTCATGAGTGACAGGCAGTAAATAACTCCCATCACTTTCAATAAAGTTGCAATTTCTGTATAGCTCCCTGCAAGGTGTATTGGCTTCCGTTGGAACAATAGATGCTGTTACTTCAAGCCTATTGTTTATGCGGATGAGTGAAATTAACGAGTGCAGTACTGCTATCTCGATTTCCATGCCAAGGACTCTGCAGCTCATGACGAATTGAGTGATTTCTTGTGCCCGTATGAAGACTACGCCCACTGTTCCGTATTCTGCAAATCTATCTGTGACTGAAAATGCGAAGATGCGACCTCCTTCCGCAATGTAGGCTTTACACTCTTCAAATGTCCACCGCCTTCCAGTAGTGTTGAATTGATTTGTTTTGTTCATTAGTTCAAGCGCGCGAGAAAAAGTAGGATGATCGACCTGGTCGATTTTCCAAATTTTCACTGACGAGTTCAAGCTGCTGAAGAACTCGGTGCGGGACATTTGGCCCTTACTGACCTCTCGGTCAATTTGGTTTTTCAACAACTTACTACGATGTTTTGATTCATTGCTTCTGGTTGGTAGTTGGACCTCCGGTGACCAGAGAAGGATGCGACGGATAGTAAATGGATTCGTGCCTATGGTCCTTATCGTAGGGAAGGCAGCTCTGACAGACTCTCGCTCGACCGGGTTGTCGTCTACAAACACGACACTAGCAGGTGTAAGTGACAGCTCTGTCATAAGTTGGTTTATATTGTCTGCTTTAGGATTCCAGTTGATTTTAGGTTGTAAGAAATCAGAATATTTAATGAATTTTGGCTGAATAGCATCATCCCACTTATTGATTACTAACATTTCATCATTCTTGGATGCAATGCTGACGACTATGCCTCTCCTTGTGAGATGGTGCACAGTTTCCCAAATGCCGAGTGGCCAGCCGTCAGAGTAAGGCCACTTGACCTCCGGTTGATAGTGTTCAACAAGTTGCCCGCGCCAAAGTGTGTTATCTAAATCAAAGATAACAAGTTTGACCATGTCAACTTGTTTTGTTGTTCGGTATAGAGCAACCATTTGTCTGTGAATAGCTTCGAAGAACTCGTCGTTTTTATTTTCGTAAGTCTCTCCGAGATTGGGAATTTCCTCAATCCTTCCTGGGCTTGGAGCGGACCAGTATGGTGTGGTTTCATGTGCGGCCCAATCCGTGTAAAACAATGCCCCGTGGGTATAAAAAACAATCGCATCATCTAAGAAATATTTTTTTCCGATTGAGTTTGCGATCATGTCGACATCAGCGAGATACGTATTCTTGAAAGATCTCAGCCTTTCGCTGAGATAGTGATTGAGCTCCCTGATCACCCTGACAAGGTCGGCTTCAGAATCCTGCTGATAAAGGCTTGGTGATATACGCCCTTGCGGGACAATAAAGTTCGCCACGAACGTAAGGATGTTAGTTTGAGCATTATAGCTCATCGACTTTTCAAGCATTGCGTCGATATTGTACTTGCCCAATTTGAGCCAATCTATGGGGTTTTCGGACGAGTCATTATCGGCAATACGAATTACTGCATCAGTGAGTACGCTTCTCAGAGGAATTTGAAGATACTGAAAATCATAGCTTGCAATTTCGTCATTGCTTTTCTCCGGCAAATCTGAGGCATTGTTGAACAGAATATAGTCATAAGTAGTTGAGGGGTGTGCTTTTCTGAAATTCAGCACATAATCTCTTGATAAACATGATCCGATGAATAGAACCCTTTTAAGGTTTGTGGGGGTAACTTCAAGGTCATATGGGAAGAGGAATTCGGCAGTTTTCACGGGGCGTCCTTTTTTAAATGTCTGCGGCTGGAATGCCAAGCAAGTCATTGCACGATATGGGTAAAAAACGTTCGGAGACGATATGCAGAACTAGATCGGGACTAAAGCGTTGAATGATTTGGTAATCAAAAGTGTTTTCCCATATGAACAAGATCTGTTTGAATACGTGGCATAGCAGAGGTAAAAAACCATAAGCAGACGATGTGCCGAAGACCAGTACTTTTCCGCACGGAGCACTGTCGTAATACGTTCTAACAGAGGTGCCCCTCAGCGTCCCGCCTGACTCTAAGATGCTGGGGATCGGATCGACCAACTTGAAATCATCAAGATCCAAAGGGAAAACATATTCTGCGGTTTGTTCTCGCTTTGGTGGGGTGAATTTGTTTCCGAGGTCTCCGCAAAATGATAGATTTCGTACCGGCTCTGGTAATGCAGGCTTACTCAACAAGGCCGCGTGCGCCTCCTGCAGATGTGCAAAAAGCAACGCATACCCGGCGGCATTTGCGTGGGTATCTGTCTTATGATAAAACGGTCCATCGTTTTGGAAGTCGCTCAGGGGGTAAATGAGTTCACAACCATATTCTTTTGCAATCGCGGGAATAACGATCGCAGGTCGATTCTCCGAAATGGAGGCGTTATAACGTTGGCTGGCGTGAACGACGTTTTTTTCAGGCATGATGTAAGACTGATACGGTATGTGTAACTGGCGCAGCATTGCGGCTCGGGTTGCAAAAAGCAATGCGCACTCATTAAGATGGCAGTCATCTATAATTTTGCTGCCGGATATGACCGCGTTAACGTCGTTACTGTCGGTATTCAGGAAAAGCCACCCATCCCTACCTTCTACCGCGACGTCAGTTGATTTCCAGTAGCCGCCGCCCAGATATTGTTTTTGTTCTCCGCAAGCATAAATGCTAATTGTCAGTTCATTCGCTTCTGGGCGGACTACAAGCAAGTCAAATGAGAAACCGTGATCGCACTCGCCTATGGCATCAAGTAAATCACCCCTGTAGAGGTCGGCCCTGCTGCGATAAATCTCATGGCCCTCGGTCTCCACCGTGATTTCAAGGGCATGGCCTGGCATGTCTGAGTCGTATGCCCAACCAGCGATGGTGTTGTCGAACCGGTCCAAGCAGCCTTGAATTGCCATCGTGCTAACCTTCACCAAAAGATGAAAAAGACTGCAAGAGTAATGCAGTAAGCAGCTTAGCTGCAAAAGAATATTGCTGCACCAATTCTTCCCCCTTATTATCTAGCGCAGATCAAGCCGGTGAGAATTGATAATAGTCGGCCAGATAGTTGTCATACATCACTCCTGTCTGAATCTTAACTGAAGGAGTTTTAGAGAGCTTAAGTATGTCTTGGCAGACTTTTCCAAAATCATCTTCTAGATCGACTAGACCACCGCAGCCTGGCAGCATTCTCTCGGCTGGAGCCCCTATGTTAAACGTTATTACTTTAAGGCCGTAAGAGATCGCTTCGCTGAATGTATAGCTAAAAGTCTCAGGCCATACGCTTAATATGGCACCTATACTGCAGTCGTGCTTTTTAAGCAAACTGGGGAGTTGGTCTCGGGAATACTTACCATGGATTTTCACATTGCTAAACTTAAGTGCTTTTTCGTCATCTTTCGTATAGCCGATTACATGAAACTTCAACGGCATGTGATGCTGAAGGGCGTAATTTGCACAGCCTAGCAAATAATCGTACCCTTTGTGCGTACCGATAGCGCCCAAGAAAGCTACATTAACAAACGGACCTTTGGATGGCCCCTGTATCGTGACCGATTTGATAGGCTCCGGATGGGGTCGAAAAGTGAATGCGACGGTTGGGAAATACTTCGTAAGCCGCTGCGCTACGTCATTGCTGGGAACAAAAACCATCCTTGCCTGGCTGAGTTTTTCCCCAAAAAATATGCGCCATTTATTTACATCATTATTGAAATGGTTAATCTTCAGTCGCGAGCTTTCGTGGACGCCGTTTTTGGCGATGCATGTGTTGCATACCGCTACCTGGGGTTCTCCACAATATTTTTGAGACGAGCTAATCAAATTGACCCTTGGGCATATTGATAAATAGTCGTGGACGGTTACATCGTATTTACAACCCATCAAGGTGCTAAGACTCCACACTTCAGCATCGAACTCAATGGTATTGTGATAATTAATGTGCCATACGTTGAAATGTTTGAGGTCGGCTATAAGGACGTCAATCTCTTCGGGCATCGAATAATCTAAGTGCGGACCGCCTGATATATGGGTAAGTCGCCAAATTCCTTCCGCGGGGCAGGTCAGGTAAAGAGTATTGATACCCTCCTTCTCAAGGTGCATTGAGATTTCATCTGTGGCAATTTCCGTTCCGCCGCCAATCGTAAGAGTCACAAATAGCATCGACTTAGCCGGCTGTGTAGCTACGGATCCATGTTGCGCGGCAGCGGTAACTATGTGTTTGGAAACTTTATTTCGGTAAGGTCGAGCAGGATCCTTTCTTATAAAATCAGCCACGCGCGCCGTATAGTCAGGATAAATAGCGTTGAGTATCGTCAGGTTATTTTTTACAAATTCGGTTGTGTTAGAGGCGAAAGATACTGAACCTAAATGCTGCACGAATGTATCGAGCGCCATGACGTTTCTCCATCCGTGCTTGTCTGCTCGAAGAGAGAAGTCGTTTTCTTCTGCATACCCCTTGCCCCATTTTTTCTCGTCAAAGAGGCCTATTTCGGTTATTAGTTTACGTTTAATAAAGACACAAAAACCATGGGCGGTAGGTAGGTCGATCATTGAACCAGAGTTCAATGTATTGAATATCTTATTCATGCTATCTACATCATAATTGTCAGGAAGTACGTTGTCTTGACAGAAGTTTGGGTAGCTACAAATCGTCGCGTTATTGGAAAAAGGGGTTACAGTCCCAATGGAGACGTCCGAGTAAGCTGTGGCAGAAATTTGGTCGATCCATCCATCTGGCACAAGAGTATCCGAGTTTAACAATATGACGTCATTGGTCTCGCTTTGTTGGATTCCACGATTGACAGTGCCTACAAAGCCAAGGTTTATCTCATTCGTGACCAGCGTGTATCCATGGTCTTTGGCGTGGGAACGGAGCTTTTTCGTTAATTTTTGGTTCGGGCTGCAGTCATTGATAACGATCAGATTGTAATCACTGGTGTTTGTTGATTGGAGGACGCTGTTTATGCAGTTTAATGTCTCTTCCAGCCCCTCATACACAGGAATAATGACGTCTATCCCGCGAGGGTTGTTATGGTTTGAACTGTCCCTGCGACCGGGCAGGCCTGGTAGAATTTCTTTAAGTCGGAGCCGCTCCATAAGGTCGGGGATTGCCACCGAGGAAAGCCAATGTAATCCAGCGCTAGGATGGGTCAGCACCTCGCGTTTTATATGCTGCGCGATTTTGGAGACTAATTGCGTCTCCGCCGAGAGACTCATTGTCTCGATAGCAACAGCGAACGGATATCCTTCGTTAACGCCAGAAAGCTTTATCGTAAGATTAGCCGCTGGCTTATATTTCGTGAATTCCCCATGGTCGAGTTTAAACCCGCAATTCGCTTTGAGTTCGCCAGCAGCTAACACGTCCTTCCGTTGGATATCCGCGGTTGCTGAAGCGACTTTAAGGCCATCGACATAAAGGTCTAAGCTCACTGGAGATGGAGCTTCAATATCGTATATCCATCCGTGAATAAATTTTTCGTCTACCACATCAATGTGACCCCGAATACCTACCATAGGCAAACGGTCTGATTCAATTAACCTATAACTGAAATTCTTAATATCAGCTCTGTCAAGGTTGCGAGTCTGCAAGATCTCACTCCTTGATGAGATCATAGCTGCCCTGTCCAGATGGGTTTTAGCAATTGAGATATTAAAAGCTAATTGCTCAGTAAGGAACGGGGACTCGACCATTGCCAGCTGATACATGTCAATCGCCTTGGCATAGTCCTTCGCCCGCATCGCTGCGTTTGCAATCGACAGTTGGCTAGGTTTTTTGATCGGGTTCATTGCTGGCACTCTCGAATATATGACTGAGATTAAAGGTGAGCTGAGATATTTTAGGCAACAACATTGTTAGTGAAATTCGTCTTCACGCGTTGTGTTAATTCAATCCACTGCGCTCTCGAGTATTTGCTTGTCGTAAAATCTTCGATATGCTCGCCAAGGATGTTAGGTAGCCGTGTCAAGATCCCAGCCACGAGTATTTGATCCTCTTCACTTAAGGATCTCCATACTTGCCGGTCCATGATATTTGGACTCGCAAATCTCAATTCTAGCCTTTTCCCTTCGTTATCATCTTTCTCGGCGTACCAACTCGAAAAAACATGGCTTGCGCCATCCTCAGGAAACTCAAACCTCGGATTAGTTCCAAATTCCGCATCGGTTGCGTCAATCGTCGCGAACCTAAATTTTAGGTCAGACCATTTTCGATGGCTCTGACTGATGTTTTCGAAAGTTATAATAAGTCCGGAATAATAAGGTCTTGAAAGTTCTTCTGTCACATAACACTTGTCATACCGAAATATAGGCGCCCAAGTGCTTAGAGATTTGTCGACGGATCTTAGTCCATTTAAAAACGCCGGACGCCCTATTAGTTTGGGAGCGTCAACTGGTTTGCAAGAGCAAAACTCAATAAGTTTTTTTACTAAATCAACTATTAAGATCCAGTTCGAGGTGTTTAGTTTGGATATGATGGCGTTCGCACCCTCATAGGCCGTTCCGACGATAGGTGAAATTGTAATAGGAAACATAGGCCTGCTCGTTACATCTGAGCTGCCGCTGATACTTTGGGTTTCTGGTGGTTGACTAATTTCGGTAAAGTTAATCGACACCTGCTCCCCGGTTAATCGGGTTTCGAACGTAAGTCTGTGATAGTAACTGTCACCAACGTATGCGTTTTTTAAATCCCACTGCATAGCAGTTTCATTAGAGCTTTTGACTGTCTTTATATCGAAGGCTTCGGCTTCCCACTGTCCTGGCAATCGAGTTAAAAGGTTTTGAATTCGTAACATTAGCCGATCTCGCTGCTCACCTAATTGGTGCTTAGAAAGCATGGTGGCTTCCAAAACTTCCTGCGTGCGATGCAGATGCGTCAAAACTAATTCAAGCTCGTCTGACAAGTCAGCGTTTATTGTCGGCACACTAAGATTTGCGTGAGGCGGATTTTTGTCCGTAATCATGCTCTCAATCTTTTCTTGCAAAGCATGGGTGTTCGCGATCAGCAAATAATTTTCTTCAACTATCGTAAGTGAATGTTCTGCCGTATTCTCTGTATGTGTATCCATCAATGGATTTGCTAGATTTTGCATTATGGCTTTGTCCAAAGGTAACTGCACGCTGCACGAGTACGCTTTGCGTACTGAAAGTCACGCCTATTATGGCAGCTCGGGCATAATTCAGAATCCACTTCAGGTCACCGCGTTGGAGGCGGGCTGAACAAGAAGATTGTCGGCAAATCCGACGCTTTGCAATCGCTTTTGGTTAAGCGCTGCACCCTCTGCTCACGGTCGATTGCGGGCATCGCCAATCCTCCGTACGCCCCACTCATATAGTCGTGGCTCAACGCAGGGTGATAGTGAGGATCGATTTTTCTATGAAGAAACCACCTCTCAATAAACCTCTGTTGCTCCCGATGAGCCCGGGCCCGTTTCTCAGGACTCACGTCCTTCCCCCTGCTCGCAGATTCTGCATGGATCAACTTCGCAAAGGCCGTCCAGACCAGGTTAAGCCCTGACGTCTGAATCCGCAGGCAGAAATCGACGTCATTGAAGGCTACGGGAAACGCCTTCTCGTCCAGCCCACCCAGTTCTTCATACACTGACTTGCGTACCAACAGGCAGGCCGCGGTTACAGCGCTCTGGCGGCGGGTTAGCTGATTGGTCGCCAGGTAGCCTGCGTCGTTTTCTTCAAGATTATTGCCAGCATGCGCAGCCAGCCCATTGATCCCCACGACAACGCCGCCGTGCTGCACCATGCGATTGGGCCACAACAGCTTGGCACCGACGGCTCCGACATTTTCCCGTAGCAGCTGGCTGAGCATTTCCTTCAGCCAGCCAGCTTCAATGGTTTCAATGTCGTTGTTCACCAGGCCGATGATTTCTCCAGTTGCGTGTTCAACTGCGCGGTTGTTGATCGCCGAGTAGTTGAACGCAAATGGGTGCGAGAGCACTTTCACGCCTTGGGTTGGCAGGTAGCGCAGGTATTCAAGCGCTTCGGGATCGCTGGACTGGTTGTCGACGACGATGATTTCCAGATGCGGGTAATCGGTATTGTTCAGCAAGCCTTCAATGCACGTTCGCAACAGCCTCACCTGGTCGCGCGTTGGCACGATGAGACTCACACGCGGGAGTGTCAGCGGCAGCGGCCAGCGGGCGCGCAGCAATGCCGGGTAGTTTGGCAGCGCGCTGACCGTTGTGCCCGGTGCCATGCTCTGGCACAGCCAGGCGATTGCCTGATGGCGGTCCATCGAGGGCCAGGCCAGTTCGGGGCTTGCCGCGCACTGGTGGTGCCGGTGGTAGACGACTTGCGGCAGGTGCGCCACGTTGGCTTGAAGGCGCTCGGTGGCGAGCACGATGCCCGCGATGAGGAAATCCCAGTTCAGCGTATGCAGCTCGTTGGCCGGTGCCAGTACCGAGAGTGCAGCCTGCACAATATCGGCACCGAACACGGCGCCGGGCGTAAAAATGTCAGCGCCTATGAACAGATCTACGTCCCATACCGGTTTGAGCCAGGGGAGGGTGCGTTCACCCTGCGGTCCGTCGCGATCACAGTCGGCGTATCCCCACGCGACACCTTCGCCGATCAGGCCGATTAAATGGTCCAGCGCGCGAGGCGCGAAGTGATCGCCCGCCCTGATGGGGACAATGCAATCGCAGCCTGCTTCCAACAGTTCTTTGATCTCCGGCAACAGGTTGTCAACCGAAGCCCTCGCCACTTTTAGTGGCGTAGCACGGTGGCCGCGTAGACTTGCCAGGCTCAAGCCTTCAAGCGTCATGTCACCTTCGCTGATCAACAGGACGCCGATCCTGCTCTTCAGGGGTAGCGTATTTCGCGGAGGGGTATGTTGAAACACCTCAAACCACTGCGCGTAGTGGTGAAAGCCGGCGCTCTTAGGCAAATGAAGCGCTTGCTCCCTTGCGATCTGGATGAGCAGGGCCATGGTCTGCTCGTCCGGGCCGTGGTTGTCGTGCTGACGGAGCAACCCTTCAATGCCTTCGGGCCAGCAGCACATTTTAATGGGGCTGCCTGAAAGCGGATCGCCCAAGTCATTTTCAATGTGCAGGGTGTGGACTTCACCGTCCGCGAGTTCCCATGGAAGGTCGATACTAAAACCGTGGTCGCTGGTCGGCCGCTCAGCGAGGGCATGATGATGAATGTCGCAAGGCGCCCGGGCCAAAACGCGGTCACCCTCGCGCACGACCACTTCTACATGGCGTAACGGTGCGTCAGGGTCCCAGGACCATCCGCTCAGACGCAGCCCGCCGCTGTGCCAGACTCGCGAGGCCACGGGGGCGGGGTCTTTGCTCGGGCGTGCTGGCAGTTGGAGATCGCCGGCGAGGCCAAAGTCCTGATTCGCAACGCGAGCGCTGATGTGTTTCGCCCCGTCCAGCCAACCCTGGCGCAGCTGCACCGCAAACCCATGAAACTGGTCACCAACCTCGGCGTTTGGTTGAAACTGATCTGCGCGGGTCAGTGCGACGCAGGCACCATCGATCAATATTTCGACGACCAGACGCTGCTCCGGCTGTGCATTGTCCAGCGCCCAGCCTTGCAGAACATCCCCATAGAGGCCGGTAATGGCACCGCACAGTGAAGGCGACTGACTGGCTTGGCGGGTGGCAATCGGTTTTGTTAGCACTTCTTCTGACATCACGCCCGGCTCAGTGAAAAGGGAAGGTGGTTCATCGGCAACGCGCCGGCTTCTTTGGCGACGGCGCTGGTGATGGCGTACAGCGGCAGCCCCAGCGTAGATGCGAGATGCGGCGCTTGCCAGCCTGCGCCTGGCTCGGGATCGAGGCTTAACGCTGCATCGCAACCCGCCAGGGAAAGACAGTCGGTGGTTTCCAGCCCTTGCACCTCTGGCAGTGCATGAACCGCGCCAGTGGCGGTCAGGCTTTTCAGCCAGGGACTGTCGCCATTGACGAGCAGCACTACGGGAATATTCTTCCGGGTCATGTGTCTGGCAAGGTCGATCCATCGATCGGCCACCTCGCCGTCGCGGAGGTCATCAGCGATCAGCAGCGTTTGTGGTGGTCGCCTTCTCGCGGGTGTTGCCCGGGTTTTTTTGCCGATCAAAAGCCGGGCAGACGGCAAGGCCGCCGCATATCGCTTCAATAGCGCCTGCCAGGGTAGGCTGATGCTCTTGGCGTGGCGGGCGAACTCTGCCCATTCCGGCTCGTTGCTCCGTACCAATAGCTCGTCATCGCTGCAGAGAATGCGATAAGGCGTGTTCAGTCGCGACGCGAGCTTGAGAATTTCTGAAGGGCAACCGGTCAACTGGCCGTACACGACTTCTTCCAACCCTAGCGCGCTGAGGTCCGTAGCCAGCTGGTCTGCCTCTTTTGGGAGCTGGTATTCGAGGGTCAGTCCCAGTGGGGCCCACTTTGCGTGCAGGGTTGCCAGTGTGCAGGCGCCGTGATGACGCCACATCAGGCGCAGGGGAGCATCGACGTCCGGACCTTGAATATGCAGGCTCTTCGGGCCCGGTACTTTTTTAACAGTGGTTGTCGCCAAGTGCGCCGACAGCTGGCTTAGGCGTGCACGCTGCAAGGCCTGGCGTGCCGGTTTGATCGGGTCTCGCAGGCAAAATGCCTGGTAGCGGTCGGATGCGTTCGGGTAGCGACGTTTGAGGATGGCGTTGTTGTGCGCGACCCGAAGCGTTTTTTCCTCACCAAAAGAAATGCCTCCCTGGTGCGCCACGAACACATTGGGTGCCCCCATATGGCGCCATCCCAGTGAGCGCGCGCGCAGGCACCAGTCGGTTTCTTCCCCGTAGCCGCGTAGCAGGTGCACTTCGTCGAGGTAACCCACCTCGTTGATCGCGTCACGCTTTAGATAAAGACAAAACCCGCACCCTGTCTCGATCTCCATGGCGGCAGCATCGACATTCAGTGCCAATTGGTCGAGCTCGGCCTGTTCTTGAGCCGTGGGCATGGTATGGCTGACGCGGCTGACCGGAAAGCTCATCAGCTCACCGTTGTTGGTGAAGGGCGTGACCGAGGCGATGTCCTTGTCGCGGTAAGCCACCGCGCGCAGGCGATCAAGCCAGTTACCGTGCACGCGGGTGTCGGCGTTGAGCCACACCACGTCGCGCTCGGTGTGCAGTGCCATTCCACGATTGACGTTGCGAATGAACCCCAGATTCGTTGCGTGCTGGATGTGCTCGATCTGGCCGTCGGCGGCCAGAGCCCGCAAGGCGTTGCGCAGCTCCGCATTCGGGGTCGCATCGTCGAGCACGATGACGCGATGCGCAGTCCGATTCTGGCTTCGGTTACGCAACACGCTGTTAATGCACTCCAGGGTTTCTTCATAGCCGTCGTACACCGGGACAAGGATGTCGACCGGCTCCTGACGGGCTGAGGTTTGGCCTTTTGGCGAAGGTGGGTTGAACGCTGGAAGGTTTGAAAACGGGCTTCCGATGAGGGCAGTGCTGTCGTTGAACCTCACGTGCAGCGTTTGCGCGGGCTCGACGATCAAAACGCGCAGCCCGCCGTGCGCTTCACAGATCCCCGCTTTGGAAAGCAGCGGATGGGGCAGGTCAGCCGCGCTTGCGAAGCGTTGCGTGTCCGACTCGATCTCGATGGTAACGGCCGACGCAGGGGCCTTCACATTCACCGCCCACCCGGTTATTTCCCGGGTTTGCGGATCGAAGCGAGCAACGCCAATTTCGGCCGGCGCGTCTGTCTGAGCGGCCAACAGCTTGAGGACCAGCGCCAGTTCGGCAGCGTCATCTATCTCGGGCAAGTGAGTGAAGATCAATTTCCGCAGTTTTGCAGGCGGCAGGCTTTGGCTACGAGCGTGCCACAGCATGATTCGCAACGACGGTTCTGTCGGCATCTGCTGCCAGGCGCAGGCCAAAAGACGAGTGGCGAGTTCTGGTTGTTGAAGCGCGAGAACGCTGCGTCCGATAAGGGCCCGGACATCGGCGCGTCCAGGGGTGGCCTGAGCCGCAGAGCCAAAAAACAGAAAGGCGTGATGAAGGCGCTGCTGTTGCAGCGCCTCGATGCCTCGCCAGATAAGGGCCTCGGGACGGTATTCGGGGGTTTGTAGCGCTTGATCGATAAAAAACATGGCGCGTTCATGCTCGCCCAAATGGCGTGCATGATGAAATTGCTCCATGAGCGTTCCACGCTCAAGGTCGGTGTGTGCTGATTGGGCCATGGGGGTTCGCATAGAAATAAAGAGGGGCGCCCAAAGGTGCCCCTTTTTTCGAGTACCCCCAGCCTTGCGGCTGAGGGTCTTCAAGGTTGCAACGGTGCGAGTGTTTAGACTGCGCCGTGTACCACTACTACGTTGGTGTTGTGCTCAACGCCTTCTGGCGAACCGACGACGCCGATAGCGACGTCAGCTTGAGCGGTGCCTTGATCCAGCGCAGCTACCCACAAGGCTTTGCCAGTGTCAACGTCGCCTGGTGCACGACCCAGTGCGTTCTCGTACAGCGAGTCTACGAACTCAGCGTTGGCGTGGTGCGCCGCTTCTGTCGACCCGAAGATCGAAGATACGACGTCCGCACGGCTGTTGCCGCCGATCAGAGCGCCGACCCAGTAGCTGCTGTCGGTAGAATCAGCGGTGCGACCCAGCGCGGTTTCGTACAGTGCACTGATGAAGTCAGCGTTGGTCTGACCCTTTGCCTGTGCTTCTGCCGAAGTACTGATCAGCGCAGCAACGTCTGCTTCAGACTTGCCGGCAGCCAGTTGGTCCTGCCAGTAGGTGACAGCGGTATCTTCCGCAGCACGACCCAACAGGTTGTTGAAGGCCTCGGAGATAAAGTCGCTGGCAACAGCGCCTTTATATTCGGCAGACGACAGGAACGCATCAGCGATGCTGGACAGCGAAGCACCGCTTTGAGCGGCGTTGCCGTAGAACTCGGCACCGCTGTTGTCAGCGTCACGGCCCAACAGGCCATCGAACAGGCGCAGAGCAGCTGCTTCAGCGTCGGTTTCAACGATTGCCAGCGTGTGGTTATCGGTGAAGGTGACGAATTCGCCGCCCTGGATGGTGACGTTGTTAGTACCGGTCAGGTTCAGGAAGCTGCCAGTGACGTCAACGGTGTAATCGGTGCTTGCGCCAGCGACGTTGATCACGTCACGGCCTGCGCCAGCCAGGATGACGTCGTTGCCTTCGCCAGTGTTGATGATGTCGTTGCCAGCACCGGTTTCGATGTGGTCGTTGCCCGCGCCGCCAGTGACGACGTCGCTGCCGCTGCCAGTGATCAGAACGTCATCACCAGTGCCGCCATCCAGAGTGACGTTAGCGGTGCCAACGTAGGTCAGTTTGTCGCTACCGTTACCGCCGTCGATGACCAGCTCGGTCGCGACAGTTGGGTCAACAGCGAACAGCGCTGCTTGAGCAGCAGGAGCTTGCTCGGTCACGGTCAGGCTGACGTTGCTTTCGCTGTCGATGATGATGACTTTTGCATCGGCAGCACCTTCTGGCAGAACCAGGTTGGTGGTAGTGCCGGCAGCGCCAGTGGTTTTGATTGCCAGTACGTCAACAGCCTGACCCGCTGGAGCAGTGACAGCGCCAACGCCATCCCAGCCAGCCAGAACTACGGAAGAACCGGCAGCGTCCAGGCCCAGCAGCGAGCTGATAGCAGCAGCGGTAGAGGCCGAGATGTCTGGGTTGCCAACGATAGCGGTTTTGAAATCAGCGCCGGTAGTAGGAGCATCATATTGCAGTGCCATGAGTCATATCCCTGATGTTTCAGGCCAGTTGGCCTATGTTGCTATCTGTCTGCGTAATCGCAGGTTTTTCCCTAAGAGACTTATGGCGGAGAGCGTTGATCTCGTTTTTGGGAGTAATTGAAAGCTGTATCGCAACCAGCGGCTCACTGCCGCTGGGTCCAAAAAGCATTTGCTCGGCAACGATCGGTTGCGGCGCTGAGCCAGCGAACACCACGTAGCCTGTCAACTCATAAAGAGATCGATCCGGGCCGGTCAGGCCGAATCCCACAGCAACCAGCGCGGCGCCTTTATTGCGGGCACCCGTGAAGCCAGGCGTGAGCACTTTTTGACTCGGGCCTGCGCCAGCGATAGTGCTGGTGTAAGCAAGGTCCACACCGCTCGGTTTGTTTTCCCAATGAATGGAAAAACCCTCAAGGCGAGCCACGCCGTGTTCATCACCCAGACAGTCATTTGCAACAGAGACGTCGCCGAGGGCTTCGACATGGCCGGTGAGATTCAAATTGGCGCGAACGGGCGTTGTTGCGGAGAAAGCCACTGCTTCAGGCGGGCGAGTGGCAGGCATGAAATTGCGCATGATGGCCGCTGACGTGTCGATGCGATCAATACGCAGATCGACCGGGTCGATTTCGACGTCAGCCAGATAATATTCGGTGATCAGAACGGTAGACACGCCACCTTTCACGCGACCGATAATGCAGTCGCCGAGTTTGGTGAGCATGTTTTTGGAGACGCCTTCAGCCGGAAAGAAGTCGATGACGCCCTTGCCCAGAGGCGCCTGCTGCAAGGCAATGCAGACGCTGCGCTCTGCGATGGGCTGTGAGGCGTAACGAAAGATATACATCCCGGGCTCAAGCAGAGTGACGCGGGAGGTAATTTTCAAGCCATCTAATGTTTGCGACTGCACTCAATAAGTTTCCTTCTTATCCCGAGCTGACAGCAGTTGAGAGTCGTAATCCAATCAACTCAGTCCAGAAGCCTTAGAACTTAGTGGCGTACTGGTGGCGTTTGCCGAAGGCTGAGACTAATTGATCCGACGAAAATGTCAATTCATTGGTAGGAAATTTCCTCAGAAGAGGTAAGAACACTCTGGGAGGCATAGTGATATGGATTCACCAATTTGTGGGGACCGTTGGTCAGACCAAAAGAGGACGACTCGACAAGGTGTCTCACGGCGTTAACACATCTCTATGACTTGACATGTGGTGAGCGCAATACCGTCTGTCGAATGGCGCTAAAGAAAACTCCCGCCCTGCCGATTCTGAATCGGAACAGCCGCCTTTAGCCCGTGCTAGAGCGGTTCGCTTTGTGTTGGAGTGTGGGAAATGCAGTTGGCATGCGTCTGCGGGGTGGCGGTTTTTGCCATTGCGCAAAGCAGCCAGGGCGCGTTAATCCTGGCGCCGGATGTCCGAACCCGCCAAGGGCCAAGGCGGGGTTTTAAAGGTCTTGCATGCCTTCAAATGGATAGGGCGGGGCTCCATTCCGAGGCTGCATTATCGGCGTTAACGAAGCGGTAAATATTCACGTTAGAGCTGTTGGATGCGAAGTTTCTGACATCGAAAGTTGCATATCGACATATCTTGAAATTATAAGCAGCTGGATGGTGAGTTAGCGAAAGTTGCAGGCATGTGAACCCGCACTCTGAGTGCGCATCAAACAGCGCAGGTGGTTTTTTAAAAAAAGTTTCATGAAATCTGCCGAGCGGCCGTCTTTTTGATGGCCCTTTAATGCTGTCCGTGCTCGATGCCGATGGTACACTCTGGCGCTTTCGCAGCCCCATCTCATCAGTAATGGATTCCATGAGTCGCTCACACGAAAACAATCTCCAGGCTGCCTTGAGGGCTTGTAAAGGCAGCTTCCTCTCAGTCGGTTTTTTCAGCTTCTTCGTCAACACGTTGATGCTGGTCCCTACCTTTTACATGATCCAGGTCTCCGGTCGCGTGGTGCCAAGCAGCAGCACCTCCACGTTGGTCATGTTGACCCTTATCCTGACCATACTCATGGCCACGCTTGGTTCGCTTGAGTGGGTCCGATCGAGGATCATGGTGCGGATCAGTAATCGCCTGGATGTATTGCTCAGCCGTGACGTCTACAGAGCCAGTTTCAAAAAGGCGCTTTCCAGTGGCGGGATGGACGCTTCGGCCCAGTCACTCAACGACCTGACGTCGCTAAGGCAGTTCCTGACAGGCAATGGGTTGTTCGCTCTGTTCGATGCACCTTGGCTGCCTGTCTACACCGCTGTCATGTTTCTCTTCCATCCCTGGTTTGGCTGGATGACCGTCGGTGCGGCGGTGGTATTGATTTTCCTCGCCTACCTGACTCACCGCTATACCAGCAACGCGCTGGCCGAAGCGAACAAGCAGAGCCTCACTGCAAACCTTCACACCACCAAAAGCTTGCGCAACGCTGAAGTGATCGAGTCCATGGGCATGCTCGATACGCTGATGGGGCGTTGGGCGGTCCGGCAGCGTCGTGTCCTCGTTTTGCAGTCCAGTGCCAGCGACAAGAGCGGCATCATCAGCTCAATTTCCAAAACGTTCCGCAACTGGTCTCAATCGATGATGTTGGCGGCCGGTGCTTATCTGACTATCACCCATGAGATCAACCCAGGGCTGATGATGGCGGGTTCCTTGCTACTGGGTCGCGCGTTGTCTCCTATCGATCAGATGATCGGCAGCTGGAAGGGCTTCGTCGCTGCGCGCATGCAATATCAGCGTCTGAACGAAACGCTTGAGAAGCTTCATTCCGAGCCGAAACGCATGTCGTTGCCGGATCCGGAAGGGCATGTGCAAGTTGAAAATCTCGTCGTGGCCCCACCCGGCGCGAAGGCGGCAGTCATCCGCAACATCAGCTTCGTGGCACCAGCGGGCAGCATCGTCGGAATCGTTGGTCCGAGCGCCGCGGGCAAGTCGACCCTGGCCCGGGCGCTGCTCGGCATTTGGCCTCCGCAGCATGGCACCGTGCGCCTTGACGGCGCGGACATCAGCTCCTGGGACAAGCAGGAACTTGGGCCGCATCTGGGCTATTTGCCTCAGGACATCGAGCTGTTCGAGGGCAGTATCAGCGACAACATCGCCCGGTTTGGCAAGGTTGATCCGGAGAAGGTCGTTTTGGCGGCGCGCGTCGCGGGCGTCCATGAAATGATCCTGCAGTTGGTTGACGGCTACGACACGGTGATCGGTAGCGACGGGGTCAACCTCTCGGGTGGCCAGCGTCAGCGGATTGGTTTGGCGCGTGCGGTGTATGGCAGCCCTCGTTTGATTGTCCTCGACGAGCCGAACTCCAACCTTGATGAAGTCGGCGAACGTGCATTGGGCGTGGCGCTGCAAAAAATCAAGGAAACCGGCGCAACGGTGTTCATTATTTCCCACCGTCCGAACATCCTGTCCCGTCTGGACCGCGTCATGGTGTTGAACGCAGGTACGCTCTCGATGTATGGCTCGCGTGACCAGGTTATCGCTGAACTGGCTCAGCAACAGGCCAAGACTCAAGCCCAGGCGCAAGGTCAGACTCAGCCTCGCGTCGCAGCCGCGGCGCCGGGAGCGGCTACTCCGGCTGCACCTGCACCTGCACCGGCGCCCTCCGGTGAAGAACAGCCAAGCGCTTGAAAGGAATTCGTGAATGACCAGTAACGCTATGTCTGTGCTTGAAGAAAATACTGCCGATATGCCGACGTCCGACCGGGGAATCCGGCGGGTCGGGATGACGATTGTTCTGGTGACCTTTGGCCTGTTTGGCACATGGGCAGCATTCGCTCCATTGGGCAACGCCGTTTACGGGAACGGCATCGTCACAGTGCAGAGCTACCGCAAGACCGTGCAGCACCTGGAAGGCGGGATTGTGAAAGAGCTGCTGGCCCGAGACGGCGATACCGTGCACAAGGGGGACCCGTTGATCATCCTTGACGATGGCCAACTCAGTTCCGAATACGAATCCACCCGCAACCAGCTCATCACCGCGCGCGCCAAAGAAGCCCGGCTGCGTGCCGAGCGTGACGATTTACCTGCCATCCCCGCGCTGAAGATAGATGGCGTGGAAAGCGAGCGCGCCCGTGAGGCCATCAACGGCGAAGCGCAGGTGTTCAGGTCACGGCACGACGCGCGACTGGGTGAGATCTCGGTGCAAAAAGAGCGCATCGGCCAGTTGAAGCAGCAGATTATTGGCCTCAACGACATGATCGGCACCAAGGTCAATCTCGAAAAATCCTACACCCGCGAGATCACCGAACTGAAAGATCTGCTGCGCCAGGGTTTCGTCGACAACCAGCGCCTGCTCGAACAGGAGCGCAAGCTGGACATGCTCAAGTCAGAAGTCGCTGACCACCAGTCGACCATCACAAAGACCCGTCTGCAGATCAATGAAACCGAGATGCAGATCGTTCAGACCAACCAGAAATTCAGCTCCGACGTCGCCAAGGACTTGAGCGACGTACAAGCCCAAGTGTTCGATTTGCAGGAGAAGGCCAGCGCGCTCAAGGACAGGCTGTCACGCATCGTCATCCGCGCGCCCGAAGACGGCATGGTGCTGGACATGAAAGTCCACACCATCGGCGGTGTGGTCAGCGCGGGTACGCCTTTGCTGGACATCGTGCCGGAGTCTTCTGACTTGGTGGTCGAGGCGCACGTCTCCACTAATGACATCGACCGAATCACTTTGGGTAAATTGACGGACATCCGCTTCAGCGCCTTCAACAGCGCGACCACTCCTGTCATTCAAGGGGAGGTCACGCGCATATCCGCTGACCGCCTGACGGACGAAAAGACGGGTGACGGCTATTACCTGGTAAGAGTGAAAGTGACGGACGAAGGCTTGAAGCGTTTGGGTGATCGCAAGTTGCAACCGGGGATGCCCGCCGAAGTGCTGATCAATGCCGGCGAACGCACGATGCTGGAATACCTGCTCAAGCCTGCGCGCAACATGTTCGCCAAGTCGATGATCGAGGAATGACAGTGGTGCGTTTTCTTCCCGTTCTGCTTCTTGGTGTGTTCGCCCTCAATGCTCAAGCGGTACAGCCCGCTGCCCCGCAACAGGTCAGTGCTTCAACCTATTCGCTCGACCTGATGACGCTTTACAAAGAGTCACGGCTCGAAGACCCGCGCATCCTCTCGGCTTACGCGCACGCCCGGTCTGCCAGGCAGCAGGAGCGTGAAGCGTTCGGCGGGTTGCTGCCGCAGGTATCTGCGAACAGCAACTTCAACAGGATCTTGCGCAAAGACGAACAGACGCGTGAAATCTACGACAACAAAAGCTATGGGCTGAACCTGAGCCAGTTCATCTACAACAAGGAAGCGTGGGAGCGCTACCAGAAGGCCAAGAGCGTGACGTTGCAGAAAGCCTCGCAGTCCGAGGACGCCCAAGCCGAAGCGACGGTGGACTTGGCCAAGCGTTACTTCGCCGCGCTGGCCGCTGACGACGCACTGGAGCTGGTGGTCGCCGAGCGGCGTGCCACCCAGGGCAGTCTTGACCGCATCAATGCGCTCTACGCCAAGCAGATGGCCAAGATCACCGACATGCTGGACCTCAAGGCGCGGGTCGACCTGTTGATTGCGCAGGAGATCGAGGCGCGCAATCAAGTTCGGCTGTCGCGGGAAGGTCTGTCCGAGATTGTCGGCCGCCCGATCAATGATCGCTTGAGCCGCATCCGCAACGACATTGCCCTTGAAGCACCGACGCTGGCGCTCGATGCCTGGATCGCTCAGGCCCTCGATAGCAACCCTCGGCTCAAGGCCTACGAAAGCAACCTGGCGGCGGCCGATGCCGCCATACGCGAAGGCAAGGGCGGGCATTATCCATCGCTGAGTTTCAACCTCGGCGCTTCGCAGAGTGACGTCGGTTACGACAACACCCTGACGCCGCGCAGTGACAGCTACGTCGCCACCATTGGCCTGAAAGTGCCGATCTACAGCGGCGGCTCGACGTCGGCGCGCGTCAGCGGGCTGTATGACGAGCAATACGCCGCCGAGCAGGACCTGGAAGGTGTGCGCAGGCAAGTGGTGAAAGAAACCACCAACGCCTATCTCACCGCTCAATCGGCCGTGGACAAGATCCGCGCCGGGCAGAACGCGCTGTCCTCCGCCAAGCAATCGAGCATCGCCGCGCAAAAGGCCTTTGCCTACGGTGTGGTCAACGCGGTTGATGTGCTGACGGCGGTGCAGAACGAATTCAAGGCGCGAGGCGAGCTGTTGAAATCGCAGTACGACTTCATCACCAACTTGTTCATCCTCAATCGTTGGGCGGGCAAGCTCTCGCAGGAAAGCGTTGCCAGCGTCAACGTGTGGCTCGGTGGCGACGACTCCGAAGCGCTAAAAGACCTGAACAACGCAGCGCCGAAGTAGCCGGAAGCCGATCACGCTTGCGAGTGTGCCGCCAGCACCTTGCGGTACACCGCCAGCGTTTGCCGGGCGCATTCCTCCCATGTGAAGCGAAGCGCGCGCTCGAGGCCCAACTCGATGCGTTCTGCTCGGAGCGCGTCGTTGCTCAAGACATCAAGCATGGCCCGCGAGATGCTCGCAGGGTCCAGCGGGTCGACCGCCCAAGCGGCATTGCCGGTGACTTCAGGCAGCGAGGTTGTGTTGGACGCGATGACCGGGCACCTGGCAGCGAATGCTTCGATGACCGGCAGGCCAAAGCCTTCATATAAAGAAGCGAAGACCAGCGCGCCGGCGCTTTGCAGCAGTGCGAAGACGTCGGACTGCGGCAGGTAACTCAGCCAACGCCCTTCGCCGCGTTCTTCCAGTGCCTTGAGCTGCGGAATAAGCTCTTCGTTGGCCCAGCCGTCGCGACCCACAACGATCAGTGGGTGTTGCTTGCGTACCGCCTCGGGCAACAGGTTGAACGCCTCCAGCACCTTGGGCAGGTTCTTGCGAGGTTGCAGGGTGCCAATGAACAGGAAGAAGCCGGGTTTCAGACGATGCTTTTCCAGTACTGCGTCGCGGGTCTGCTGAGGAATGCGTTCGAAGTAAATCGGGTCTACGCCCAGCGGCGTCACGCTGATCTTTTCGGGGGCAATCCCCATGTGCGTGACCAGGTCCTGTTTGCTATGTTCGGAAATGGTAATCAGGTGATCAGCACTATGAACGCTTCTCGCGAAGAGCCAGCCCTTGAGGGTCTTGAGGTTTTGCCTGATCCATTCCGGGTGAATCAACGGGATGGCATCCATCACCGTGGCAACCACAGGCACACCTTTGATCCTGGGGATTTGGTGATCGGTGGCATGGACAATGTTGACGTCGCGAGCAATGGCGGCGGAGTTGGGCAGCGGCAGTTTGAGAACGCCGCTGGAAAGCACCTGGATGCGGAAGTCGGTGGAGAGTGTCTTGGGTACGCCGCAGGCGAGTTTGGGCAAATGGCGACCGAACGCGTATGGCTTGATAGTGATGTCGGGTTCTTCGCTCGGCTTGAGCGCTTCCATCGCCTGCCACAGGGACCGCGTGTAGACGCCAATGCCATCCAGATGCCCGGCACGTTCACATCCAGCCCACACGGTGCAGCTAAAACCAATATCCATACGCGTTTCCAAACCCACCCGGCAGTCATGAAATGAAAGGCCGCGAGCCTATCATGAGTGGGCTTTTCGGGCATTTCCTTCCTCGCGTGATCTCATCGCGCCATTGCGTTTCCTGACCCAACCCCTCACCATCGCTTTCCGTAATCCATTGCCTGATGGACTAGACAAATTGGCGACACGCCCGGCTCAAAAGCGCCCTGGAATATGGCTGCTGCTGGCGCTTGCACTGACGTGCACGGCGTGTGTGAGCTATTTGCACGCGGACTGGGATTTTTCCCTGATCAGCCGGCGTGCCGAAGCGTTATATGGGCCGTTGGGGGCAGGGCGGCAGCGGATCGATGCCTGGCAGAACCTGCTGGCGACCGAGAAGCAGGTCAGCGAACTGGACAAGCTGAAGGTCGTGAACCTGTTCTTCAACAAGCAGATGCGTTACGCCGAGGACATCGACCTGTGGCATGAGGTCGATTATTGGGCCACGCCGGTCGAATCGCTGATCAAGGGGGCAGGGGATTGTGAGGATTACGCGATCGCCAAGTATTTCAGCCTGCGCCGTCTGGGCGTGCCGAGCGAGAAGCTGCTGATCACCTACGTCAAGGCGCTGCGCCTGAATCGCGCGCACATGGTGCTGACCTATTACTCGACCCCCAACGCGATGCCGTTGGTGCTCGACAGCCTGATCGATGACATCAAACCCGCCAGCGAACGTACGGACCTGTTGCCGGTGTATGCCTTCAACGCAGACGGGCTTTGGTTGCCCGGCGCGCAGGGCAACAAGAAAGTGAGCGACACCAAGCGTCTGTCCCGTTGGCAGGACGTGCTGAAAAAAATGACCGCCGAAGGCTTCCCCGCCGAGCCCGAGAATTAGGAGTACTGATGTCTCTGTTCAAACAGCTGTTGATCGCAATCTGTCTGTTTTTGGTGGTCGCGTTTGCGGGGAGTTTTGTCGTCAGCCTCGAAAGCTCGCGGGCGCAGTACGTCAATCAGTTGCGCTCGCACGCTCAGGACGCCGCGACTTCGCTGGCGTTGTCGCTGACGTCCAACATCGACGATCCGGCGATGGTCGAACTGCTGGTTTCGTCGATCTTCGACAGCGGTTATTACGCGAGCATCCGGGTGGTGGATCTGGCGAGCGGCGACGCGATCGTCGAGCGCAGTGCGACGCCGGACAACCAGAGCGTGCCGCAGTGGTTCATCAACGCGATCGGCCTGGAGCCGGCGGGCGGCGAGGGGATTGTCAGCCGTGGCTGGCAGCAGACAGCGCGGGTCGAGGTGGTGAGCCATCCGATGTTCGCATTGGCGAAGTTGTGGCAGAGCGCGCTGGGCAGTTTGGGTTGGTTGCTGGTGTGCGGCGTGGTCAGTGCGGTTTTGGGGGCGATGCTGTTGAGTCGTCAGCTCAAGCCGCTGGACTACATGGTGGCGCAATCCCAGGCGATTGGTCGTCGCGAGTTTCTGACGCTGCCCGAGCTGCCGCGCACGCCTGAGCTGCGGCGCGTGGTGCAGGCGATGAACCAGATGGTCGAGAAGCTCAAGGCGCTGTTTCAGGAAAGCACCGAGCGCAGTGAAAAGCTGCGCATCGAGTCGTATCAGGACAGCCTGACCGGGCTGTCGAACCGTCGTTATTTCGATATGCAGCTCAACGCGCACGTCAGCCATCTGGAGGACGGGCGCGCGGGGTACCTGATGCTGTTGCGGGTCAAGGACCTGGCCGGGCTGAACCAGCGTCTGGGTGGCAAGCGCACCGACGCGCTGCTGGTGGCGGTGGCCGAGCAGCTCGTGCGTCACTGCGAGAAGTATCCCGAAACCCGCAATCTGATCAGCCGCAGCCGTGGCGGTGAGTTTGCGGTGCTGGCGCCGGGCATGGTCCACCACGAGGCCGTGCAGTGGGTGCAGAATCTGGAGGCGGCGCTGCAGAGTCTTGAGGCCACTGGCGCTTCGGATGTCTCGCCTGTCGCGCACATGGGCCTGGCGCCGTACAGCCCGGGCGATGCTTCGCTGACCTTGCTGGCGTTGGCGGATCAGGCGTTGTCTCAGGCCGAAAGCGGCGGCGAGCAGTCTTGGTACTGCATCGAGCGCGGGGCGATTGGTGATCTGGGAGAGGATCAGCACGAGTGGCACAGGACGCTGGACCGGGCGCTGGCCCATGGGCGTTTTCAGCTGTTCTTTCAGCCGGTGGTGGCGTCTGGCGACGGGACGACGGTGTTGCATTACAAGGTGTTGTCGCGGCTGGTCGATGCGGACGGCGTGACGATTCCGGCGGGCCGTTTTCTGCCGTGGCTGGAGCGCTTTGGCTGGTCGAGCCGTCTGGATCTGCTGATGCTGCGGGAAGTGCTAGCGCATCTGGGTACTCACAATGAGCGGTTGGCGCTGAACCTGTCGGCGGCCACGCTTAACGATGCGGCGGCGATGAACGAGGTGTTCGTGGCGCTGCGTCAGCATCCCAAACTGGGCCCGCGCCTGACGCTGGAGATCGGCGAGGAGCAAGTGCCCGAGCAGGCGGTGCTGGAGAAGCTGACCCGACGTCTGCAAGAAGCCGGGTATTCACTGGCGCTGCAGCGCTTTGGTGGGCGTTTCAGCATGATCGGCAACCTGGCGCATCTGGGGCTGGCGTATCTGAAGATCGATGGCGGTTACATCCGCGCGATTGATGAGGAAAGCCACAAGCGGTTGTTCATCGAAGCGGTCCAGCGCGCGGCGCACAGTATTGACCTGCCGTTGATTGCGGAGCGGGTCGAGACCGAAGGTGAGCGCCGGGTGATCGTCGAGATGGGGATTGAAGGGGTGCAAGGACGGTTGTTTGGCGATCCTGCGCCTTGGAAGTGATCGGTTGAGGCATGCGCCTGCCGGTGAGATGCAGTAACGCTGGCCGATTTATCCCTTGTGCTTAGACATGATTAACAAATGGAGACACTTACATGAAGCTATGGACTGCAGCAGTACTGATGGCAACCCTTTCAGGTTGCGGCACCATCAAAACCCTCAACGATGAAAAGGGGGCGGCAGATACATTGGCGCGGCACAGTTCCAGTTGCCAATCCATACCTCGCGCCTACAGCGGCGCGGTTTATCAATTCTGCACGTTAGACGCGCCGCCGGTTTCCGGGCCGCATTGGTCTGCGGCCACCATCGCACTGGACATGGCCCTTTCCGCGGTCGCCGATACCGTGGTGCTGCCGTATACGGGGTATCAGCAATACCAGATGGGAAACATCAAGGTTCGCCGCAAGCAGTACTGATCTGTCGCGGCTGTTCCAATCTCCGGGGCTGCCGCTTCGCGCCAGATCGCGGGGCAAAGCCACGCCTCTACCTCTGCCGTGTGCTGCTAGAGAGTGCTGGCAGATGCTCGAATTGTGGGAGTGAGCTCGCTCGCGATTGCGGTGGGTCAGTGCATCTTTCATCTGCTGAAAGGTCGCGTTCGCCAGCAAGCCGGCTCCTACGGATTTGTGTGGGGTTTTGGATGTGCGGGGTGTCAGGCGTCTTCGCGACCGTCGTAACCTCCGATTGCTCCTACAGGGGATTTGCCTTGACGCGGTTTTGCGCGGCGCGTGAATTGTAGGAATTCCCTCGTCGTCCAGACGCTGCGCTGTCGCGCAGCAAACGCCGTTCCTGTGGGAGTGAGCTTGCTCGCGATTGCGGTGGGTCAGCGACGTTGATATCGGCTGACCGGGCGCCTTCGCCAGCAAGCCGGCTCCTACGGATTTGTGTGGGTTGATGGATGTGCGGGGTGTCAGGCGAAACGTGCGGTGATTGGAAATCGCCTTTGCCAGCGAGCCGGCATCTACGGATATGGGTTGGTCGATGAACAAGCGGGGTGTCAGGCTGGACGTTCAGCGTCCTGAGGGATGCTTTCGCGGGCAAGCGCATTCCTACAGGTGGCGCTGGCTTGTTCGCGCGCACGCGCACGCGAACACAAGCTTGCCCGGAACCGGGCAGGCGTGTCGTTGTTGCGTGGGGTGGGGCGAGGGGCTTAGATCAGACGTTGTTCGTCGTCATTGATCAGATCACTCAGACCGCCGAGTGTTTCCCGGGCCTGGGTACGGTCCATCAGTTTCGCCTGTGCGGCGGCGGGGAGGTCGGTGATGTTGAGGATGCCTTTGCTCGTCAGGACCTGAATCAAGTCATCGAGTACCCGGATCATGTCCATGTCGCTGGACTTGAGCTGAATCAGGCTCTTCTCTACCACTTCATTGGCAAACCAGGCTTGCACCTGATGATCATCCGGCGGCAGTTGCTCGCTCGCTTCGGCAAAGGCCGTTGCTTCCACGCGAACTAGCGTTCCGTCGGCATCGCGCTGAACGTAAAACATGGCTCATTCCTCAGGGACTAACCGAACTGGCGACCGTCAAAGACGGTCGCCAGCACAGTACAACAGCTCTCGCGACGCAGCTATCAGTGGTGATCGACTTTGATGGTCGGGTCCGCACCGCTCACCAGCGAGTTGACCATGGCATTGCTCCAGGTCACGCCTTCCACCTTGATGTGCACATCGGCCGTGGTCGCCGCGGCAGCCGCAGTGACGTTGGACGCGAACTGCCCGGTGGTGCTGACCTGCAGAATGGTGTCATGGCCATCGTTGCTGACTTGCAGGTACTTGCTGAGGGTGTCGGTGTCTTCACCTTGCAGCAGGTCACGCAGGTCGATGCGGTCGCCAGCGTCCTTGTTGAAGTCCTTGATCACATCAAAGCCACCGCTGTTGGTGTCGCCGGCTTTCCAGGTAAACGTGTCCGCACCGGCGCCGCCGAAGAGGATGTCGTTGCCTTTGCCGCCGACGAGCACGTCATTGCCACCCTGACCAAACAGGATGTCATTGCCATTGCCGCCCAGCAGGGTGTCGTTGCCGTCCAGCGAGGTGGACGACTTGGCAGCCAGGTCAGCCACCTGATCAAGGTGGTTGGTCACGAACGAATGCAGCATCTTGTCATCGATGGTCGACACGTTGACGTGCAGCGTATCGGCAGCGAAAGCCTTCAGCGCCGTGGTGCCGCCCTGTGTGTTGAAGGTGATCAGATCACCGAACAGGATGTCATTGCCGTCGCCACCGTTGAGGGTGTCGCTGCCCGGCGCGATGGCTTTCTGGTCGCCCAGTACCGCTTTCGCCAGGTCGTCGGCGTTGACGTTGTTCAACGAATGGTGGTCGCTGTCGTAGCGATCAAGGGTGGCCGTCTTCACGCCCGAGCCCAGGCCGATCGCTTCGATGGTGGGCGACTGCTTCAACAGCAGGGCGTAGCCGGTGTCCGCATCAGCGATCACTTTCTGGCTGCCGTTCATCTCGGGAGACGTCAGGCTGTATTCAAAACCGCCCTTGCCGTCGGCATGGCTGGAAAGCGTACCGACCTGTTGCTTGGTCCCGTCAGCCGCGTAGGTGAAGACGTTGCCTTTGGAGTCAATGGCTTCTTTGCCGTTGACGCTGAAGGTGTGCGCCTGTGTCCAGCTCGCCAGCGCCATCGCCACGGTGACATCGGAGCCATTCACGTTGCCCAGCACCGTGCTGGTGTTCTGGTAAACGTTAGGCTCGCCGTCGGTGATGAAATAGGTGCGGTTCTCACCCGTCGGGTTGCTGCTGTTCAAGCCGGCGAACCAGTTTGCCGTGGTCTTGAACGGGTCTTCGTAGTTGGTGGTACCGCCCGAGGTCATGCCGGCCAGCGCTGCGGTCAAGGTCTTCATGGCCGCAGCCTTGTCAGACATGTCCACCGCCACCTGTGAGCGCACGTTAGTGTCGAAATCCACCAGCAGCACGTTGACCTTGCCGGCGTTGGCCGTCTGGGCACCGTTCGCCAGTTTCTCGAAGACCGACTGCAGCTGAGTCTTCGCCGTGTCGAGGTTTTTGCCCATGCTGCCCGAGCTGTCCACGATGAAGGCGATGTTGTAGCTCTTGCCCTGCACGATGGTCGTACCGCTGACGTCGCCGACGATGATGTCGCCACCCAGGGTGCCGTTCACCGGCGTCGGGTCGGTGCCAGCCAGACCTTCGATTGAAGTGTAAGTCTGCGCTTCGACGTTGACGGCGATGACCTTCGTGTCAGTGGCGCTCTTCACGCTGGTAGCCACGCCGTCCACGTCCGCTTCGGTTGCGGTGGCGGTGATGGTCAGGTTGAACTTGCCGTTGAAGCCAGGCGTGGTGATGCTCAGCGTCGACAGGTCGAACGTGCTGACATCGACCCCTTCGCTCACGTTCGTCACGGTGGCCGTGTGGCCAGCAGCGTCGGTCAGAGTCGAGCCCGCCGGCGCGCCGGTGGCCTTGATCACGTGCGTCTCGGAACCGTCAAGGCTGTCACCGAACATCACTTTGACCGAGCTGAGCTTGATCGCGTTGCCTTCAGTGCCGTGGTTCAGCTCGTAGGCTGAGTAGTAACCCTCACCACTGCCGGCCGTGCCTTCTTGCAGCGACGAGATGTTCGGGTTGGCAGCCTTCAGGTCATCGACCGACGCGTAAAGCGTCGTGTTGGTGCTGTCCAAAGCGACTGCCACAGAGCCGGATTTGGAGGAGTCCAACAGCGTGATGTTGTAGTTGCCCGGCCCGGCCTGGTTGTAGTGGTAGACGTCCAGGGTGTAGTAGCCCGACGCGGTAGGTGTGAAGCCCGCGCCCGAAATCTTGCTGCCCGCGCCCCATGTCGCGGTTGCCGCCGTCTGGCCGCCCACGGTGATGAGCAGACTGTCGTCCGCATTACCGCCGAAGGTGTAGGTGTGACCGGCTTCCATGAAGATCAGGCCGGACAGCTTGGTCCCGGTGCCTGCGGCAATCGAGGAGTCCGCTGCACCTGTAGCGAAGCTGTGAGTAGTCGGCGCACCAGCGCTGTTGAAACCCGCCTTGAGGGCCGACTCGCTCGCGCCCTGACCATTGGTGCCCAAGTCCAGGGTGCCAACATACACATCCTTCGTCAGGCCGTGCGTCACGACTGCGCCTTCGCCCAGCGTGACCACTGGCTTATCGGCAACCGGCGAAATGCTGATCGTGCCAGTTGCTTTAACCGCACTGGCCAAGCCCTGATCATCGACTGCCTGATAGGTGAACTTGGTGATGCCCGCCCAATCTGCGGCCGGCTTGAAGTACACGGTCGCAGCGTTGCCGATGGCGGCGATGTTGCTCAGGCTGGTCAGTGCGACCTTGCCCGCAGCATCGGCGTAGAACGTGCCGTGTGCAGCCATGTCGACCAGGTTGAAGTGGTCGATTTTGCTGTCTACGTCGGTCGCGCTGAGGTTCACGGCGATTGGCGCGTTGTCTTCGATGCCTTTGGCGGTGGTGGCATCGGCCACCGGTACATCGTTGACCGTCGTGATGTGGATCGTCGACGTGGTGCTGGCGATGTTGTTGGTGGCGCTGCCGTCGTTGACGCTGATGTTGATGATGCGGTCGTCTTTGACAGGGTCGTGAGACGTGCTGTCGAAGGTGATCGACGAAATCGCCGTCTGGTACTGCGCCGCAGTGCCCCCAGCGAACGTGATGACCTTGCCGGTCACAACGTTATTGGTCATGACGTCGGTCAGGGTGTACTTCAGGCCTGCGGTGTCACCGATGGCCAGCAGATCGCCCGCCTTGTAGTTGGTCAGCGTGACCGTAGCGCTTTGCAGGGTCGGGGTGTCAGCGTCATTTAAGGTGAAGTCGGCCGCAATCTTGCCCGGACCTTTGCCCGGCGCGTTGACATCGCCGCCGACCAGGGTCTCGTTCCAGGTATTGCCGAAGTCTTTGCCACCGCCAACGTGCCCAATGACCGGCGCGTCGTTCACGGCAATCACGTTGATCTGGCTGTCGTGAACGACGGTCAGGTTGTTGCTGCCGCTGGCATCTGCGTCAGTCACCGCAATGGTCACGTTACGCGCCGCAGTGCTTGGGTTTTCACTGCTGTTGGCGTAGGTGATCGACTTGATCACGGCTTCGTAGTCGGCAATAGACGCCTTGCCGGTCAGGTTGATGAAGATATGGCCATCAGCGTCGTTGCTGAGGCTGTATTTGATCCCCAGGCCTGTGTCGCCGTTGTTTGTGTCTTTGTAGTACTTGGAAACGATCAGGTCTTCAGCCTGAATGCCGGTCAGCGTGATCTTCGCGCTGGTCAGCTCTTTGCTGTCGACGTCGGTGATGCTGAAGTTCTTGACGATTGGCGTCGCTGTGCCGTTTTCGGTGTACGTGATGCTGCCGAAGTTGACGACTGGCGCGTCGTTGACCGGCGCGACATTGATGGTGCCGTTGGCTGGTGTGCTGTCAGCCTTACCCTGGTTATCCACCGCGGTGTAAGTGAACGTGGCATCACCGCTCCAGTTGCTGTCCGGCTTGAAGTACACGGTTGCACTGTTGTTGGTCGCGTTGATGAGGCTGCTGCCGTTCAGCACCTGAGTCGCTTGAGCATCGGCGTAGAACGTACCGTGCGTGCCCTTGTTGCTGGCCAGGGTGAAGTGGTCGACGTTGCCATCGACGTCGGTGCCCGTCAGCTTGACGGCGATGACGCTGTCTTCGTTGCCGGTGGCCGTTGCAGGCTTGGTGACCGGAGCGTCGTTGACCGAGATCACATTGATCGCGCTGCCGTGGACCACGGTCAGGTTGTTGGTGCCGTTGGCATCTGCGTCGGTGACCGCAATGGTCACGCCGCGTTGCGTGGTGACCGGGTTGTTGCTGCTGTCGGCGTAGGTGATCGAATTGATCAGGGTTTCGTAATTGGCAACCGAAGCCTTGCCGGTCAGATCGATGTAGATAGTGCCGTCGGCGTCGTTGCTCAGCGTGTACTTGATGCCCAGGCTCGTATCGCCAGATGTGCCGTCTTTGTAGTACTGAGAGACGATCAGGTCTTCAGCCTGAATGCCGGTCAGCGTGATCTTCGCGCTGGTCAGCTCGGTGCTGTCGACGTCGGTGATGCTGAAGTCTTTGACGATCGGAGTCGCCACACCGTTTTCGGTGTAGGTGATGCTGCCGAAGTTGACGACTGGCGCATCGTTGACCGGGGTGACGGTGATGCTGCCGGTTGCCGGGGTAGTGGACGCCAGGCCCTGATTATCGACAGCGGTGTAGGCGAATGGCGTGGTGCCATTCCAGTTGGCGTCCGGCTTGAAGTAGATCGTCGCGCCGTTGTTGGTGGCGGTGATGTCGTTCAAGTTGGCCAGCGGCTGAGTGCCGGCTGCGTCGGAGTAGAACGTGCCGTGGGCAGGCGTGTTGACCAGGCTGAAGTGGTCAATGGTGCCGTCGACGTCAGAGCCGGTCAGCTTGACGGCAATGACAGTGCCTTCGTCGCCCTGGCCCGATGCGGTCTGGACCAGCGGTGCATCGTTGACCGGGTTCACAGTGATTTTCAGGGTCTCGATCGTGGTCGCCTTCAGATCGTTTGACTCTGTCGACGTCACGCTCACCTGCAAATTGATCGGGCCGTTGTAATCGCCCGGCGGGGTGATGGTCAGCTTGGTCAGGTCCCAATCCTTGAGCACAACGGTGCCGTCGCCATCCTTCTCGGAGGTATAGCTGTGCGAACCATCAGTCAGCACGGCGCCCACCGGGATGCCGGCGACAGTGACAGGGCTCAGTTTTTCCGAGCCATCGGTGTCGGCCAATGCAGTGCTCACGGTCAGCTTGATGGCCGTGTCTTCGTTGCCTTCGGCGTTGATGACGGTGACGATTGGCGCATCTGCCACTGGCGTGACGTTGATCGTGCCTGTGGCCAGATCGCTTGCTGGCAGCTTCTGGTTGTCGACTGCGGTGTAGGTGAAGGTGTTTTCACCCGCCCAGTTGGCGTTCGGCTTGAAGTAGATCGTCGCGCCATTGTTGGTCGCGGCGATGTTGTTCAAGTCGGTCAACGGCTGGGTGCCGGCAGCGTCGGTGTAGAACGTGCCGTTGACAGGCGTTTTCACCAGGCTGAAGTGGTCAATGGTGCCGTCTACGTCAGAGCCCGTCAGTTTGACGGTGATCAGGGTGTCTTCATTGCCCGTGGCCGAGGTGTTGCTGACCTCCGGCGCATCGTTGACCGCGATGACCGTGATCTGGCCGCTGTGGCTGCCGGACACGTTGTTGGTGCCGTGGGCGTCCGCGTCAGTCACCGAGATGGTCACGCCGCGTGGTGTCGTGACCGGGTTCTGGCTGGCGTCTGCGTAAGTGATCGACTTGATCACGGCCTCGTAATCGGCAACCGAAGCCTTGCCGGTCAGGTCGATGAAGATACGCCCATCGGCGTCGTTGCTCAGGCTGTATTTGATGCCCAGGCCCGCGTCGCCACTGGTGCCATCTTTGTAGTACTTGGAAACGATCAGGTCTTCAGCCTGAATGCCGGTCAGCGTGATCTTCGCGCTGGTCAGCTGGTCGCTGTCGACGTCAGTGATGCTGAAGTTCTTGACGATCGCCGTCGGCGTTGCCGCATCGTTTTCGGTGTAAGTGATGCTGTCGAACTTGACGACCGGAGCGTTGTTGACGGCCACCACTTCGATCTGGCCGTCGTGGGACCCGGTCTGGTTGTTGGTGCCGTTGGCATCCGCGTCTGTCACAGCGATGGTCACACCGCGTGGCGCAGTGACCGGGTTGTTGCTGTTGTCGGCGTAGGTGATCGACTTGATCAGGGTTTCGTAGCTGGCAACCGAAGCCTTGCCGGTCAGGTCGATGACGATGTTGCCGGCGGCGTCAGTGCTCAGGGCATATTTGATGCCCAGCGAAGTGGTGCCGTCGGTGCCGCCCTTGTAGTACTTGGACACGATCAGGTCTTCAGCCTGAATACCGGTCAGCGTGATTTTCGCGCTGGTCAGCTGGCTGCTGTCGACGTCGGTGATGCTGAAGTTCTTGACGATGGCGGTCGGCGTGCCGGCTTTGTTTTCGGTGTAGCTGATGCTGTCGAAGTTGACGACCGGGGCATCGTTGACCGCCACCATGTTGACCTGCCCGCTGTGGGCCCCGGTCAGGTTGTTGGTCCCGCTGGTATCACTGTCAACGTCGGTGACCGTGATGTTGACGCTGCGTGGGGTAAGGCTCGGGTTTTTGCTGTCGTCTGCGAAAGTGATCGACTTGATCAGGGTTTCGTAATCGGCCACCAGCGCTCTGCCGGTCAGGTCGATAACGATATTGCCTTTGGCGTCGTTGCTCAGGCTGTAGGTGATGCCCAGGTCGGTGAGGCCCGTGTTAGCGCCTTTGTAGTACTGGGACACGACCAGGTCTTCGGCCTGAATGCCGGTCAGCGTGATCTTCGCGCTGCTCAGCTCTTTGCTGTCGACGTCGGTGACGCTGAAGTTGCTGGCGATTGCCATTGGCGCGCCGCTTTCGGTGTAGCTGATGCTGTCGAAGCTGACGACAGGCGCGTCGTTCACAGGCGTGACGTTGACCGTCAGTGGCTTGGTCGTCGTTGCGGCGTCCTTGTTGGCGCCTTCGATCGACGTCGAGCTCACCAGCAGCGTGAACGAACCATTGAAGTCTTTCGGCGGGGTGATGGTCAGCTTGGAAAGATCCCAGCCGGTGATCCAGACTTCGCTGTCGCCTGTGCTGATCGACGTGTAGCTGGTGGTGCCGTCGGTCAAGGTGGCGCCGATCGGAATGGCGGAAACGACCAGTTGACCCAGGGACTCGGAGCCATCGGTGTCGACCAGTGCGGTGCTCAGGTCCAGCTTGATGGCGGTGTCTTCAGCGCCTTGGGTGTTGGCCACGTTGACGATCGGGGCATCGGCCACCGGCGTGACGCTGATGTTTCCGGTTGCCGGTGTGCTGGCCAGGCCCTGGTTGTCGACAGCGGTGTAGCTGAAGTCGCTGGTGACACCCGCCCAGTTTTCGGTCGGCTTGAAGTAAATCGTCGCGCTGTTGTTGGTGGCGGCGATGTTGCTGAGGCTGGTCAGCTCCTGAGTACCGGCTGCGTCAGCGTAAAACTTGCCGTTGCTGGCCATGGACAACAGGTTGAAGTGATCGATGGTCCCATCTACGTCACTGCCGGTCAGCTTGACGGCAATGGGCGTGTCTTCTTTACCGTTGCCTGCGGTGTTTTCCACCGTCGGGGCATCGTTGACCGGAGTGATGCCGATCTGACCGGTGGCGCTGCCCGACAGGTTATTGGTGCCATTGGCATCAACGTCGGTGACCTCAATCGTCACGCCGCGCGGGGTGGTGATCGGGTTGTCGCTGTTGTTGGCGTAGGTGATCGAGTTGATCAGCGTGGTGTAGTCGGCAATCGTCGCGTTGCCGGTCAAATCGATCACGATATTGCCGTTGGCGTCGTTGCTCAGGCTGTAACTGATGCCCAGCGTGGTGGTGCCACTGGTCCCACCGTTGGCATCGGTGTAGTACGGGGAAACGATCAGGTCTTCAGCCTGAATACCCGTCAGGGTGATTTTCGCGCTGCTCAGTTGGTTGCTGTCGACATCGCCGATCTGCAGGTTGCTGACCAGCGGCTGAGCCGCGCCGTTCTCGACGTAATCAGGGTTGGTGAAGCTGATGGTTGGCGCGTCGTTCACTGGCGTCACGGTGACGATCAAAGGCAGCGTGGTGGTCGCCGAATCCTGGTTGGCGCCTTCAGTCGATGTCGAACTCACTTGCAGGGTGATCGAGCCGTTGAAGTTCAGTGGCGCCTGAAAGGTCAGGTTGTTCAGGTTCCAGCCGTCGATGTAAACAGCACCGTCGCCTGTCGCGATCGAGGTGTAGCTGTTGACGCCGTCGGTCAGCACGCCACCGACCGGGATGCCGGACACCACGAGCGGGAACAGGGATTCAGAGCCGTCGGTGTCGACCAGCGCAGTGCTCAGATTCAGCTTGATCGGCGTGTCTTCAGCGCCCTGGGCGTTGATGACGTTGACGGTCGGGGCATCGGCCACTGGCGTGACGTTGATGACGCCGTTTGCGGGCGTGCCGGCTGCCAGGCCCTGATTGTCGACTGCGGTATAGGTGAAGTTGGTGTCGCCCGCCCAGTTGGCGTTCGGCTTGAAGTAGATCGTTGCGCTGTTGCCGGTGGCAGCGATGTTGCTGAGGTCGGTCAGCGCCTGAGTACCGGCAGCGTCGGCGTAGAAAGTGCCGTTGGCGGCCAGGCTCACCAGGTTGAAGTGATCGATGGTGCCGTCGACATCAGTGCCGGACAGTTTTACAGCGATGGTGGTGTCTTCGTCGCCTCTGCCTGCTGCGTCGGTTACCCCCGGAGCATCGTTTACCGGGGTGATGCCGACTTGGCCCGTGGCGCTTCCCGTCAAGTTGGCAGTGCCGTGGGTGTCAACGTCAGTCACTGCAACCGTAACACCGCGCGGTGTGGTATTCGGGTTGTCGCTATTGTTGGCGTAAGTGATTGAGCTGATCAGCGCGGTGTAGTCGGCGATCGACGCATTGCCGCTTAACTGAATGACCACGTTGCCGTTGGCGTCGTTGCCCAGCGTGTAGCTGATGCCGGAAGCGGTGGTACCGGTGTTGCTGCCCTGGAACGCAGGCGACGCAAACAGGTCTTCGGCCTGAACACCGGTCACGGTGATTTTCGCGCCGCTCAACTGACCGCCATCGACATCGCCAATCTGCAGGTTGCCAACCAGAGCCTGAGCCGCGCCGTTCTCGGTGTACTCGGTGCTGGTGAACGAAACAGTCGGGGCGTCGTTGACCGCTACGACGTGCACGATGCCGGTGACCGGCACGGAGTCGTTCTGGCCATCGTTGACGGTGATGGTGATGGTACGGTCAGCGACGCTTGGGTCCTGGCTACTGTTCTGGAAGGTGATCGACTTGATCACGGCTTCGTATTCGGCAGCGGTGGCAGCGCCGGTCAGGGTCAGAACAATCTGACCGTTGACGGTGGCGGTGCTGACCGCGATGTTCGCATTCGGGCTGCCCACGACCAGCGTGTCAGTGTCCTGAGGGTTGGTCAGGGTGACGCGTGCGCTTTGCAGGTTCGGGCTGTCGGCATCGGTGATGGTCAGCTGGTCGGCGATCGATACGCCAGCCTGGCCTTCGGTGAAGGTGGTTTCGCTGTTGACGCCGTTGCCGTTGCCATTGCCGTCGACGACTGGCAGGGAGTCGTTGTCGATGATGGTAGTAGTGACGCTGCCATTGGTGGTGCTGGCGACGACATTCTCGAAGTTGCCGCCAGTGATCGCGCCGATCGCCACGGTGACGTTTTCAACGCCTTCCGGGATCGTGTCATTCAGCGTGTTCAGATCAAACGTGACGCTGCTGCTGTTGGCCGGGATCTTCACGCTGACCACTTGCGTGTAATCGCTGCCGTCGGTCGCGGTGCCGCTGTAGGTCAGGTTGATCGTGACTTCGGTCTGCGCCGGGTTGCTCAGGGTGATGGTGTACGTGGCCGATTCGCCTTCAACCACAGACTGGCTGCCGGTGATGCTGGCGATGGTCGTGTCGATGGTGTCGGTGATGGTGGTCACCGCCGGAGTCGGGTCGGTCGTCACTACCAGACCGCCACCGCCGGTGGTGCCGGTGATGGTGGTGCTGATGACGGACGGGTCGATATACGGCGTGTTGGTGTTCGGCACCTGAACGGTGGTGGTGCCCGAGGTGTCGCCTGCGCGGATGATGATGCTTGCGCCGTTGGACAGGTTAACTGTCAGGTCGCTCAGCGGTGCCTGGGTCAGGTTCGCGGTGAAGACCAGCGCGCCGCCTGCTTCGGTCAGCGTCGGGGTAGCGCTCAGGGACAAGGTGCCGGTAGGCGTTGGCGTCCCCCCGTTACCATTGCCATTGCCGTTATCGATGGCCAGGCCATTCACCAGTGTCGGTGGAGGCGTGGTGGTGGTGCCCAGACCGTTGGTCGGGAAGCCGATCGTCGGGTCAACCTGCCCAGCGGTCTCGGTCAGCATCACGACGCTGTGGCCGCCGCCGGCGTTGCCGCCATCACCCGGCGCTGCCTGCGGACCTGCTGCAGTGGCTTCGAGGTCTTTGGTCGGGTCGGCACCGGCCGCGATGGCTTGCTGCAGTTCTGCAACCGACGGTGCCGCCTGGGCGGTGGCTTCGGCAAGGTTAGTGGTCGACGTCGGGGCGTCGGCGCTCCACTGGCTGTCACGGCCCATGTCCAATTGACGGCCATCAGGAAGCTGCAGCGTGACCGCGCCTCCCGGGCCTGTCAGGACCTGCTCGCCGGTGAACAGCCGGTCACCCTCGATCAGCACACGACGAATCCCTTCCGGGGAAACTGCGACTACCTGGCCAACAATGCTTTTGACGATGGCAACAACACTGCTCATGGGGGTGACTCTCCGAGATTACCGTTCAGTTGGTATCCATCATGCCGACCGGCTTAACTATCGCCGCTTCATACTGGAATACGTATAGATTCGCATTTGTTTCGATACCAGATAACAAGTTAGGGAACTTTCTAAGTTGCTCGTAATCTGGCGTCAATTTATTAACAGCAGGCCGGCACAGGAATTAACTTTCTGCCAAAGTATTGACCTATTCGGCGACATCCTAAACAATCGCATCCGTAATGTCACATTGATATTTGATGAGATCGCGTATTTCTGCAGTGTGATCCCCAGCGCCCTTCAGAACACTCTCGAAACGATCACTTCAATGGCCATTTTTACGATGCGGCAGTGTGTATTGCTGCATTTTGAACAAGTACGTTCTCGGGAAATCACCAAAATGCGTAAGCACCTCTTCACTGCTGTACCCCTTATCCTTTGCGCCGGCGTCGTTCAGGCCCAGACCCTGCAGTCCGCCATGCAAAAAGCCATGGACGAACATCCCGAGGTGCAGGCCGGCATTAATGCCCGCATTGCCCAGGATTACGCGCTGCGCGCTGCAAGAGGCGGCTACCTGCCGCGTGTCGACGTGACGGCGGGCTACGGCCGTGCCGGTTCCGATACGCCAAGCACCCGCGCGTCGACCGGCCGTCACGATTACCAGACGCTGGACCGCGGCGAGGCGCAAATCCGTCTTCAACAGATGCTGTTTGATGGTTTTGCAACAAGTAACGAAGTTGCGCGTCAACAAGCTACCGCCAATTCCCGGGCGTATTCGCTGTTGAATACAACCGAACGTACCGCGTTGACAGTTGCGCAGGTCTATCTGGATGTATTGACCCAACGTGAAATGGTTCGGCTGGCCGAAGAAAACCTGAAGAGCCACGAACGTATTTACGACCAAATCAAGTTGCGCACTTCCCGTGGGGTTGGCCGTATGGCGGACATGGACCAGGCCGATGCCCGTCTGGCACAGGCGCGCAACAACCTGATTACCGAACAAACCAACCTGGCCGACGCACAAACCAATTACTTGAGTGCCGTTGGTCTGGAAGCTGACCAACTTGAAGCGCCGTCGCCATTCGCCATGATGCCTGCCGATTTGAACGAAGCCCGCCGCCAGATGCTGGAAAACAGCCCGGTGCTGCGCTCGGCCGAAGCCGACATCGTTGCCGCTGAAAAGCAGTACACCTCGGCCCAGTCAAATTACTACCCACGTTTCGATGCAGAACTGGGCCGCAATGCCGATAACAACATTGGCGGCGACGAAGGCCACAACAATGGCTGGGAAGCCATGGTTCGCATGCGCTTCAACCTGTACGCAGGTGGTAGCAACAAAGCTGACCTGCAATCCAAGTCGTACCTGTCGAGCCAGGCACTGGATATCCGCAACAATGCGCTGCGTCAGTTGAACGAAGAACTGGGCCTGGCCTGGAACGCCTACAACAACGCCAACGCCCAGGTGCCGATCGCTCAGCAGTACGTCGAGCGTGCCGCGAGCGTGCGTACCTCATACCAGCAGCAATTCAGTCTGGGAGAGCGTACCCTGCTCGACCTTCTCGACAGCGAGAACGAGTTGTTCACCGCGCAACAGCGTCTGGTGCAACTGAAGAACCTGCAGACGTACACCCAATACCGCATCAAGGCGGACATGGGTACGCTGCTGAAAAGCCAGGGCGTTGTGGCGCCGATGGCATCGGTTGTGCAGAACGATGTGAAACCGACAGTTCAGCTGCCGGGCATGAACTGATTCTTGACGGAGTCAGCTTCTTTTAACTGTTAAAGAGAGTGTCAGCGTGGACTTGGAATTACCTTCGGCTCAATTAGGTCATGATCCACGCAGCCAGCACGACGACCCCTTACTCGACGGGCTGTTGACACTCTGTGCCCTGCACCACAAGCCGGCGAGCCGGGCGATGCTGACCACCGGTCTGCCATTGCCCGAGCAACGCCTGAGCCCGGATTTGCTGCCTCGCGCCGCTGCCCGGGCCGGCTTGCAGGGACGCTTGCTGCAACGCAAGCTCACCCACATTCCCGAAATCGCTTTGCCCGCCTTGCTCCTTTTGAAAGAAGGGCGCTCTGCCGTGCTGCTGGGTTGGGAGGGCGAATCGGCCCGCCTGCTGATCAGCGAAAGCAACGGTGGTGAAGTGCTGATCGAAACTCAGGCCCTGATGCAGGATTACAGCGGCCGAGTGTTTTTCGCACAACCGCAACACAAATTTGACGTGACTCAGGGCTCGCTGATCCCACGCGCTCGTTCCTGGTTCAAAGACACCCTCAAGCTGTCGCGCTGGCTTTACGTCGACGCGATCGCCGCCAGCTTCGTGATCAACCTGATTGCGCTGGCCACCCCTCTGTTCGTGATGAACGTCTATGACCGCGTCGTGCCCAACCAGGCCACCGCAACCCTGTGGGTGCTGGCGACCGGTATCTGCGGCGCTTTCATTTTCGATCTGTTGCTCAAGGGCCTGCGCAGTTTGTGCCTGGACCTGGCCGGCAAGAAAACCGACCTGATCATCTCCGCCACGCTGTTCGAGCGCATCGTCGGCATGGCGATGAAGTTCCGCCCGGCGCGGGTCGGCAGTTACGCCCAGAACATCCATGAGTTTCAGGGCATGCGCGACTTTCTCACGTCGCTGACCCTGACCAGCCTCATCGACCTGCCGTTCACGCTGATCATCCTGTTGGTGATCGCGCTGCTGGGCGGGCACCTGGTGTGGATTCCGATAATTGCCTTCCCGCTGGCACTGGGGATTGGTCACTTCCTGCAAAAGCCGCTGACGTCCACCCTTGAGCGCACCATGGCGCTGGGTGCCGAGCGTCAGTCGAGCCTGATCGAAACCCTCGCTGGCCTCGACGCGGTGAAGGTCAACAACGCCGAAAGCGAGCGTCAGTATCAGTGGGAACACACCATCGGCACGCTCAGCCGCCTCGAATTGCGCGTCAAGGTGCTTTCCGGTCTGGCCATGAACATCACGCTGCTGATCCAGCAACTGGCGGGTGTGGCGATGATCTGCTTCGGCGTCTACATGATCATGGACGGCGTCCTCAGCATGGGCGGACTGGTGGCGTGCTACATGCTCAGCGGTCGTGCGCTGGGCCCGTTGGCCCAATTGTCCGGCCTGCTGACCCGTTATCAGCAAGCCAAGGTGACCATGGTTTCTGTGGACCAGATGATGGAGTTGCCGCAGGAACGCAACTTCGACGAGCGTCCACTCAGCCGTCAGGTGCTGCAAGGCGCGATGGAGTTCCGCAACCTCGAATTCACTTATCCGAACCAGCAGAATCTGGCGCTGCGCAACATCAATCTGGTGATCCGCCCTGGCGAGAAGGTCGGCATCATCGGGCGCAGCGGCTCGGGCAAGAGTTCGCTGGCCAAGCTGTTGGTGGGTTTGTATCAGCCGGACGAAGGCTCGTTGCTGGTCGACGGCGTGGACATTCGTCAGATCGACGTCAGCGAGGTGCGCCACAACATCGGCTACGTCGCTCAGGACATTCAGTTGCTGTCCGGCACCTTGCGCGACAACCTGATTTCCGGTGCGCGCTATGTCGACGACGAGATGGTGCTGCAGGCCGCCGAACTGGCCGGCGTGCATGAATTCGCCAGCCTGCATCCACAAGGTTATGAGCTGCAGGTCGGTGAGCGCGGGCAAAACCTCTCGGGGGGGCAGCGGCAGAACGTCGCCCTTGCACGGGCTCTGTTGCTCGATCCGCCGATCCTGTTGCTCGACGAACCGACCAGCGCCATGGACAACACCGGCGAAGAACGCCTGAAGCAGCGTCTGCATGGCGTTGTGGAGAAAAAGACCGTGATTCTTGTGACACACCGAGCTTCGTTGCTCAGCCTGGTTGATCGCCTGATAGTCATTGACCGCGGCCAGATCGTGGCAGACGGCCCGAAAGCCGCCGTTATGGAAGCGTTGAAGAAGGGGCAGATCAGTGTTGCTTAAATCAGGTCCAAATTCCGGTGGCGGCATCTTCGGCTACTTCAAAGGCTCGCCTTCGCTGGAAGGCCAGGCGTTGCCCGAAGTCAAAAAGGCCTTGGTGGACGACGCCCCGCGCATTGTCCGGCTGACCATCTGGGCAGTGATCCTGTTCTTCGTGTTTCTGATCGTCTGGGCCAATTACGCCGTGATCGATGAAGTGACGAAGGGCGAGGGCAAGGCCATCCCTTCGACCAAGATTCAGAAAATCCAGAACCTGGAAGGCGGCATCGTCGCGCAGATCTACGCCCATGACGGCGAAATCGTTGATGCCGGCGCACCGTTGATCCGTCTGGACGATACCCGTTTCGCTTCCAACGTGGGCGAGACCGAGGCCGACCGTTTGGCGATGCAGCTGCGCGTCGAGCGTCTAAGCGCCGAGGTTGACGATCGTCCGCTGAACATCAGCGCCGAGGCGCGCAAGTTGGTGCCCAATCAGGCCTCCAACGAAGAGTCGCTGTACAAGAGCCGTCGCCAGCAACTGGTGGATGAAATCGGTGGTTTGCAGCAGCAGTTGATTCAGCGTCAGCAAGAGCTTCGCGAATTCGGCTCCAAGCAGGAGCAATACCGCAGCAGTCTGGGCTTGTTGCGCCAGGAAATCGGTATGTCCGAGCCGTTGGTGGCGCAGGGCGCGGTCTCGCCGGTGGACATTTTGCGCCTCAAGCGCTCGGAAGTGGAAACCCGCGGCCAGCTGGACGGCACCACGCTGGCGATCCCGCGTGCACAAGCGGCCATTGCCGAGGTGCAGCGCAAGATCGACGAAACCCGTGGCAAATTCCGCAGTGATGCCCTGACTCAGTTGAACGAAGCCCGTACCAATCTGGCCAAGGCGCAGTCGACCGCGAAGGGGCTTGAGGACCGGGTCAACCGGACGATGGTGACCTCACCGGTGCGTGGCGTGGTCAAGCAGATGCTGGTCAATACCGTTGGCGGTGTGATTCAGCCGGGCAGCGACATCGCCGAAATCGTCCCGCTGGATGACACCCTGCTGGTTGAAGCGCGTATTCGTCCACAGGACATCGCTTTTCTGCACCCGGGGCAGGAAGCAATGATCAAATTTACGGCCTACGACTACACCATTTATGGTGGCCTGAAAGGCAAGCTGGAACAGATCGGCGCCGACACGATTCAGGACGAAGAGAAGAAGAACACCTTTTACGTGATCAAGCTGCGCACCGACCGCAGCCACCTGGGCACTGACGAGCACCCGCTGCTGATCATCCCCGGCATGGTCGCCTCGGTTGACATCATCACCGGCAAGAAAAGCATCCTGAGCTACCTGCTCAAGCCAGTCTTGAAAGCCCGCGCCGAGGCACTGCACGAGCGTTGATGGCTGTTCGTTGCTTCAGTGGGATCGGCTTTGCTACGGGTGGGGCCGGCTTTAGCCGGGAAGGCGCCAGGTGTGACACTGCAAATTCAGGGGGTTCATACGGGCCCCTTCCCGGCTGAAGCCGGTCCCACAAAAAGCAACGGCGTTTTCCCGGCTGAAGCCGGTCCCACAAAAAGTGACGCGGCGCGCCTGCCGGTGCGGCAGGCTTGAGTTCCCGGGGTCATGAACACAGATCCGACTGCCCACCGCGCACTACCAGTGGGACCGGCTTCAGCCGGGAAGGCGTAATAAGACGCGCCACCATTTCCCGCGTTTGCTATCAATCCTCACCAGTCGACCGCCTTCGGATCTCAAGCTTTAATGGATCCCTGGAGCTTCGCCAGCAGAAAGCCGTTTTAACGGCGACCATGGAACCTCGCCGAACACAAAGCCGTTTTTACGGTGACCCCGGGGCCACGCCAAACACATATCTGTAGGAGCCGGCTTGCTGGCGAATCAGGTTACCCAGTCGCCGCAGCATTGAATGCCCCACCCGGTTCGCCAGCAAGCCGGCTCCTACAGAGGTTTCAAGGCCCGGTGCCACTGAGCAGCAGCGGCGTGCGCAGTCACTTCCCGCGTTTGCTATCGATCCTCACAAGTCGGCCGCCTTCGAACCTCAGGTACTGGTACATCCCGTTGCTGGGGCCGTAGATCCATTCCTGGACCTGTACCTGATCCACCTGGCGGTAGTGATTCACGGTCTCCTTATAGCCGATGATGTCCTGGCTGACGGGCTGGCCGCATTTCTGCTGCACTTCAAACATCCGGTCACCCACGCTGATCAGCTGGCTGCCGCACCGCAGCGTGTCCGCCAGGGCCGCGCCGCTTAATGCGGTCAGCATCAGGATTAGCGTCATGCCTGCCTTTGCGTTCTTCAAAAGTCTCACTCGCTGTCGAGGTGAAGGGGAGTGACAACGCGGCCATCTTTTTCTGGCTGGCCGAGGCGGGTGTCGATGAAGTACACCCGTTCATCCGCCAGTTGTCCCTTGTCCACCAGATAGTCCTTGATGCTTCCGGCGCGCGACTGCCCAAGCTGACGCAGCAGCAACGCGCTCGAACTCCACGAGGTGAGCACGGCGTCACGCAGTTTGTTCTGGCGTTCCTCCTTGCCCAGCTCTACCCACTGCGCCGGAGGTTGCTGCTTCAGACGAGTGCGGTAAATGCCCTCAAGCATCGGCGCCTTTTCATCTTCCGGTACCGTCAGGTCACTGGGCTGTGCCGGGACCTTGTCGCCTCGGCGCTGAAGAATCTTGTAGTAGGTGCTCTGGTATTCGCGTTCCAGCCGTTGCCGGGCAATCAGCGGGCCATCGCTCGTCTCGGCGGCAGCGCCTTCAATCTCCAGACGCAACGCCGGACGCGCTTTCAACCCCGCCGCCAGCTTGTCCAGCGATGCCATCGCCTCGGGGCTGAGTTCATCAGCGCCCGGTGCGAACGCAACCGTGCCGAGGTCTTCGGAGCCGCCACCGTTGATCAAACCACCGATGAACTTGAACGGCGACGCCGCCGCTTTCACCAACAGGTTGCGCAGGGTTTGCCAGACGATCGGCATCACGCTGAACTGCGGGTTGTTCAGATCGCCGGTCACCGGCAGCTCAATGGAAATTTTGCCATCGGTGTCTTTAAGCAGCGCGATGGCCAGCTTCAGCGGCAAATTCACGGCGTCCGGGCTATCGACCTTCTCGCCGAGTTGCAGTTGCTCGACCACGACTTTGTTCTCGGCCTTGAGCTGGCCCTTGGTGATCAGGTAATGCAGGTCGAGATTCAGGCGCCCCTTGCGGATTCGATAACCGGCGAACTTGCCGGAGTAGGGCGTCAATGTCGTCAGTTCGACACGCTTGAAGCTCGTGGCGATGTCCAGACTGGCCATCGGGTTGAAGGGGTTCAGCGCGCCTTTGATCGTTACTGGTGCATAGCGATCGACCTTGCCGGTGATGTCGACCGACGCGGGCTTGTCCTGGCGATTATCCAGCGTGCCGATCTTGCCGTTGAGCTGCTGAACGGCTGTGGCGAAGTTGGGCGTGAGGCTGAAGTCGGCGAAGTTGGCCGAGCCATTGCTGATATTGACTTCGCCGATGCGGATACCCATCGGTTTTTCATTGCTGGCGGCGGCTTTGGTTTTCGCCGGGGCCGGCGCCTTGTCAGTGGGTTGGGGCACCAGCAAGTCATCGATGTTGGTCGAACGATCGTCGGCAATCATGAATCGCGCATATGGCTGGTCGAGGCTCACGGATGCGATGTTCAGGCTATCGCCAAGCACGAAGTTCAGTCCGTCTACGTTCAGCCGTTGCCACTTCACGAAGTCCCGCGACTTCAACGTGTCGAGGGTGTGCAGCTGATCGACCTGCGCTTTACCTGTGATGCCCAGCGCCAAGGGCTCTGTGCTTTTCAGGTCAATCGCCAGATCGGAATTGAGCATGCCGCTGCGCACTTCCAGACGAATGAACGGCGTGACGTAGGACTGGGCGACGCGCAAATCGATATCGCGGGTGGTGACATTGAGGTTAGCCCGAACCGGTGCCAGATTGACTTCACCCTCGGCAGTCAGCTTGCCCTGCTTGCCCACGCCGGTGTCGAGCTTGAGCTTGAAGGGCGACTGATTGAGGCTGTCGAAGCCGGTGAGATCAACATTCAGTGGGCCGACATCGATAGCGACCGGCTCCTTCGGCACCTTATCCGCGAGATGAATGCGGTAGTCGCGCAATTGCGTATCGCGCAGCAGCGCTTGCCAGGGTTTGCTCGCCGTGGCGGGTTTGCTTTGGGCGGTGGTTTCGCTTCCCGTGGCGGTGGCAGGTTGATTTTTGTCAGCCTCGGCTTTTTTTGCCTGCGCCTTGGAGGGCTGGCTGGCGAACAGTTTCTGCCAGTCCAGCTCGCCGTCCGACTCACGGGTCGCCCAGGTTTCCAGGCCTTCGCTGCGAATCTTGCCTACGGTGACACGCTGTTTAGCCAGGTCGATGGAGGTTTCGCTGACGCTCAGTTTCTTCAGGCGCGCCAGCGGTCTGCCGTCCGGCGCGTCAATGGCGAACGGGGCAACGCTCAGCGAGGTGTTGTCCAGCAGCAGCTCGGTTTCTTTGGCCAGACTGAGTGTGTAGTGGGTATTGAAATTCAGCACGCCATCTTTCAGCACCAGCGGCAGGGCGTCCCGCACGTAAGGCCACCAGACTTTCATCTTGCCGTCGGTAACTTTGAGTGTGCCCTCCGAGGCAATGGGCACCAGGCTGATGCGCCCGACCCAGTCGATCTGACCGCCCTCGGGGCCTGCGGCGACCAGGGTCATGTCGGCGTTGTCTTCAGGCAGCGTGCTGAGGTTTTTCAGCTCGAAGTTCAACGCGTCGTAGAGGAACTCAATGGGCTCGCTGGGGCGCAGGTCCTGGAAATGCACGTAACCGTCGGCCAGCTTGATTTCGCCGATGCGCAACGGAAAGGGCTTGCTCGGGGGCTCGTCGGCTTTTGCAGGTTCGCTGGCGGGCAGCTTGAACAGGCCGGCAAGGTTGAGCGTGCCGTCTTTGGCAAACAGCAGTTCGGTTTTGGGTTTATCAAGTTCGACGGCCTTGAGGTGCAGCGCCTTGGTCCAAAGGCTGTCGATTTGCAGATTGGCGTAGAGCCGTGCAAAACCGAGCTGTTCCTTGCCTGGCGCCCCGACGTTCAGGCCCCAGAGGGTGACTTCGAGGCTGTACGGGTTGAGCTCAAGCCGGTCGAGACGGGCCGGCACCGTGGCATAGTTTGCCAACTGCTGATTGACGATTCGCAGTGCAACGCCTGGAAGGATCAAAAACCCCAGCACGCTGTAAAGGGCGAAAAGGGCCAGCAGTGCGCCGAGGGCGCGTTTCAATCCTTTGGGCATGTAAGTCGCCGACTCGCTCGATGGGAGGTGCTTGGAGTATGGCACGCCAATCTGGTTCCAAGGCCAGTTGCCTCAGTCGCTGTGGGAAACTTCCTTAACTCTCAAAATGCTTCAGAGCTGCAAGATCAACGTCTTAAGTGGCGGCTGTTGGTCGTGCGACGGAAAGTCGGCGCCCGGGGTCAGCACTTGGCAGTCACGCACCGGGCGGCCACTTTTGCTTGCACACCGCAGCACCTGGTCGCGCCAGTCATCCATGCTGACTTTTGCCAGGTTGTTGCAGCAGATCAGCACGCCGTTTTCGGCGGTTGTCAGCAAGGCTGGCTTGAGCAGGCTTTGGTAATCACGCAACAGATCGACCGTGCCGAAGGCGCTTTTGGCCCAGGCCGGAGGGTCAAGCAGGACCAGGTCATATTGGCGCTGCTCGAGGCGCACGTAAGGGGGCAGTTTATGGCCGCGACGGGAGGCGATGGGCAGACCGGCGAGTTGGCGAATGGCCGGGAAGTAGTCCGACTGCACGAACTGCATCGTTGGCAGCTGCGGATTGAGCAGGCCGTTCTCTCGCCCGACCGCCAGGTTGCCTTCGGCGAAATCCAGATTGCACACCTCGCTCGCGCCGCCTGCCGCTGCGCTCAGACCAACGCCGCAGGTGTAGGCGAACAGATTGAGCACGCTCTTGCCGGCGGCATGCTGCTTGACCCAGGCCCGTGCGTTGCGCAGGTCGAGAAACAGCAGCGGATCCTGACCGGCGTGGCGCCCGCGAACGCGGTAATTCAAACCCCACTCATGACCTACCAGATCCGCCAGCGCGGCGTCTTCGGCTTTGTAAACGGGATCGGTCCGGTCAACCCGCGAGTTGCCTTGGGAGCGGTCGTTGTAGACCAGCAGCAAATCAAGGCCAAGCCGCGCATTGACGGCAGCGTGCAGCGCGAGCAGGGAGTCGCGGTCCAGCGTGGTGTGGAAGCTCTGGACCAGCAATTGCGGGCCGTAACGATCGACCGTCAGGCCGCTCGCGCCTTCCTGGCTGCCATGAAACAGCCGATAACAGTCGGTGCCCTGGGCGTGCAGCTCTGCGATCAGGGATTGACGATTATCGAGGGCGACGCTGAGCGCCTGAATCAACGAAGACATGCACGGCCTTGGAGCAGGAATAGGGCGTGCGAGTTTATCAGCTAGGCCAATACCGGTGTTCGACCCGTTTGCCTGCGTGATCCTTGTTCACCGCACCATTGAGGCAGTCCGGACTGCCGCCTTCGCCAGCAAGCCGGCTCCTACAGATGTGTGCGTGTCGTTGACCATCACCATCACCATCACCATCACCATCACCATCACCATCACCACGCCGCCGATCGTGGGTGTGCGTACCATCCTCACCTTTTCATCACGCCGCCGATCATTTGTAGGAGCGCGCTTGCCCGCGAACGCGTCATTTCATTCACCCGATACCCGCATGGATCACCACAATTCCTCATCCGCTGCAATCCACTGTAGGAGCCGGCTTGCTGGCGAACACGCCTGTTCAGGCACCGCATCTGCCGGCTTATCCACCATATTCCCGGGCAAGCGCGTTCCTGCAAAGGGTGCGTGACGTCGATTCCTGAACCTCTCCTGAAGGCAATGGCTTTATCCCCCGCATGGCGCATGCTGGCGATTTACTCTCATACAACCCGGGCGTATTCTTCGCCCGTTTTCAACCAATGCGGAGACCCACAGTGGGTACTTGTTCGAGTGACAGACGTCAGCCGGTGATAGAGACCGGCCAATCCTCGGCTCGATAACGCGCAGTTTTTCCACTGCCGCTATCTCGCCGACCACGTGAGAAGCGGCAGTGCCCGCAGCCTCTGTCCAGAGCCTGCGCGCTTGCCCTTTCCCTGACGCCCAAACCTGCGTGATGACCGACGCGTCTGTCGTTCGTCTGCGCATCGGACGCGTGCGGCCTCTGGTCGTGCGTGGCCGCCTGCGGGGCCTGCTTGTAACGAGCATGGCCCGAAGGTCGGCCGTACCTGCTCAAGGTTCCTGTGCTTTAGCTCCAGCAGCCTTCAGTCCAGGGGACACAGCCATGAAATACACCCTCCTGAAAGAATTCCTCGCAGACCTCCTGCGCTCGCGCACCCTCGGCAGGCACTTCCGTCGCCTGGCGACCCTCGACAGCGTGGCCGAAACCACCGTCAGCCGCGAAGTCCCGCCCACACTTGCGCAAACCCTGACCCGGGGCGCCAGCAGCGATGTGCCCGAATTGCTCGCGCGCCTTAACACTCACCCCGACGGCCTCAGCGAGCCCGAAGCGCAGGATTTGCGCGCTCGGCATGGCCTCAACGAGGTCGAGCACGAACAGCCGCAGCCTTGGTGGGTGCACCTGTGGCACTGCTACAAAAACCCGTTCAACCTGCTGCTGACCCTGCTGGCGTTTATCTCGTGGCTGACCGAAGACATGAAAGCCGCCACGGTGATTTTCTCCATGGTCGTGCTCTCCACGCTACTGCGCTTCTGGCAGGAGGCCCGCTCCAATCAGGCCGCCGACGCGCTCAAGGCAATGGTCAGCAACACGGCGACCGTCATGCGCCGCGCCGACAGCACAGCCTCCGGCGATGCAAGGCAGAAACGCATCGAGCTGCCCATCAAGCAATTGGTGCCGGGCGATCTGATCGTGTTGTCCGCTGGCGACATGATCCCAGCGGACTGCCGCGTGCTCAGCGCCAAGGACCTGTTCGTCAGCCAGGCTGCCATGACAGGCGAATCCATGCCGGTTGAAAAATTCGCTCGGCGTCAGGACGTGGATACCGGCAACCCGCTGGACCTGGAGAACATCCTGTTCATGGGCACCAACGTGGTGTCTGGCGCGGCGACCGGGGTCATCCTCGCCACCGGTAATCACACGTATTTTGGCGCCCTGGCGCAGCGGGTCAGTGCCACCGACCGCGCGCCGACCTCGTTCCAGGCCGGGGTCAACAAGGTCAGCTGGCTGCTGATCCGCTTCATGTTCGTGATGGCGCCGCTGGTGCTGTTCATCAACGGCTTTACCAAGGGCGACTGGATGGAAGCCTTGCTGTTCGCGCTGTCCATTGCCGTGGGGTTGACCCCTGAAATGCTGCCCATGATCGTCACCTCGACCCTGGCAAAAGGCGCAGTCTTCCTGTCGCGCAAGAAAGTCATCGTCAAGCGCCTCGACGCCATTCAGAACTTCGGCGCCATGGACGTGCTGTGCACCGACAAGACCGGCACGCTGACCCAGGACAAGATTTTTCTCGCCCGCCATGTTGACGTCTGGGGCGATGAATCCGACGACGTTCTGGAAATGGCCTACCTCAACAGCTACTACCAGACCGGGCTGAAAAACCTGCTGGATGTTGCCGTGCTGGAGCACGTCGAAATTCACCGGGCGCTGCAAGTGGGCACTGCATTCAGCAAGGTCGACGAGGTCCCGTTCGACTTCAATCGTCGGCGCATGTCCGTGGTGGTACAGCAGCAGGGCGAGGCGCACGTGCTGATCTGCAAAGGCGCGCTGGAGGAAGTGTTGAGCGTGTGCAACCGCGTGCGCCACGGCGATGCCGAAGAAGCGCTGACCCCTGAGTTGCTGGAGCGCATCGTGCAGGTCACCGCCGCGTTCAACGAAGAAGGCCTGCGCGTGGTGGCTGTGGCGGCGCGAGCCATGGAAGCAGGGCGCGATGTTTACGGCCTGGCCGACGAAAGCGACCTGACCCTCATCGGTTACGTGGCGTTTCTCGATCCACCCAAGGAAAGCACCGCGCCGGCCTTGAAGGCGTTGGCCGAGCATGGTGTCGCGGTGAAGGTCCTGACCGGCGACAACGAACGCGTTACTGCCAAGATCTGCCGAGAGGTCGGCCTGGAACGTCAAGGCCTGCTGTTGGGCGGCGACATCGAGCGCATGAGCGATGCCGAACTCGCAGTTGCCGTCGAGACCACCAACGTGTTTGCCAAACTGACGCCTTCCCACAAAGAGCGCATCGTGCGGCTGCTCAAAGCCAACGGCCACGTGGTGGGGTTCATGGGCGACGGGATCAACGACGCGCCCGCGCTGCGTACCGCCGATATCGGTATTTCCGTAGACAGCGCTGTGGATATCGCCAAGGAAGCGGCGGACATCATCTTGTTGGAGAAAAGCCTGATGGTGCTGGAGGAGGGCGTGCTGGAGGGCCGGCGGACCTTCGCCAACATGCTCAAGTACATCAAGATGACGGCCAGTTCGAACTTCGGCAACGTGTTCTCGGTGCTGGTGGCCAGTGCGTTCATCCCGTTCCTGCCGATGCTGCCCATGCACCTGCTGGTGCAGAACCTGCTGTACGACATTTCGCAGATCGCCATCCCGTTCGATAACGTCGACGAGGAACTGCTGAAGAAGCCGCAGCGCTGGCAGCCCGCCGACGTAGGACGTTTCATGCTGTTTTTCGGGCCTATCAGCTCGATCTTCGACATCACCACTTTTGCGGTCATGTGGTACGTGTTCGGCGCCAATACGCCAGAGCACCAGACCCTGTTCCAGTCCGGCTGGTTTGTGGTGGGTCTGCTGACACAAACGCTGATCGTACACATGATCCGCACGCCGAAGATCCCGTTCCTGCAGAGCCGTGCAGCGATGCCGCTGATGATAATGACCGGGGTGATCATGGCGGTGGGCATCTTCCTGCCGATGGGCCCGCTGGCGCACTACTTTAAACTGCAGGCGTTGCCACCGCTGTACTTCGTCATCCTGCCGGTCATTCTGATTGCGTACGTGGCGCTGACCCAGGCAGTAAAAGGGTTTTATGTGCGCAAGTTTGGCTGGCAGTGATGTGCATATGACGCATTTCGCGTTGTAGGACCGCATATCCCTTGTAGGACCGGCTTCAGCCGGGAAGGCGTCAAGCGTCACCCCGCAAAATTGAGGGTGTTCACACCGGCCTCTTCCCGGCTGAAGCCGGTCCTACATGTGGGTTTCCGGCCAGGCTGTTATGATCGGGACAACGCCAGCGCCACGCCCTGTCCACCGCCAATGCACAGCGTCGCCAAGCCCTTTTTCGCATCGCGCTTGATCATCTCGTGGAGCAACGTCACCAGCACGCGGCAGCCCGATGCGCCGATCGGGTGGCCGATTGCAATGGCACCGCCGTTGACGTTCACCTTCTCCATGTCCCAACCCAACTCCTTCGCGACTGACAGGGATTGCGCAGCGAACGCCTCGTTGGCTTCAATCAGGTCCAGCTCTTCCAGCGACCAGCCGGCCTTGTCCAGGCAGCGGCGGGTTGCGCTCACCGGGCCAATCCCCATGATCGCCGGGTCTACGCCGGCGTTGGCGTAGGCGGCAATGCGCGCCAGCACAGGCAAACCCAGCGCCTCGGCCTTATTGGCGCTCATCAGAATGACCGCCGCCGCGCCGTCGTTGAGTGACGACGCATTACCGGCCGTTACCGAGCCCTCTTTCTTGAAGGCCGGCCTGAGCTTGGCGAGCGATTCAGCGGTTGTGCCAGCGCGTGGCTGCTCGTCGGTCGCGAAGGACAGCGGATCGCCTTTGCGCTGAGGGATCAGAATCGGCGTGATCTCGTCGACAAAACGCCCGGCCTCAATGGCCGCAGCGGCCTTCTGCTGAGAAGCAGCGGCAAACGCGTCCTGCGCCTCGCGGCTGATCTGGTATTTCTCGGCGAGGTTCTCTGCCGTGATGCCCATGTGGTAGTCGTTGAAAGCATCCCACAAGCCGTCGCTGATCATCGTGTCGACCATGGTTGCGTGGCCCATGCGCAGACCCGTGCGCGCGCCCGGCAGAACGTAGTTGGCCAGGCTCATGTTCTCCTGCCCGCCCGCGATGATCACCTCTGCATCGCCGCAACGGATCGCCTGGGTCGCCAGGTGCAGTGCTTTAAGGCCCGAGCCACAGACTTTATTCAGCGTCATGGCCGGCACAGCGAACGGCAAGCCCGCCTTTATAGCGGCCTGGCGTGCGGGGTTTTGCCCGGCGCCCGCTGTCAGCACCTGGCCCATGATGACTTCATCAACCTGCGCACCGTCCAGGCCAGTCTGCGCCAGGAGTTGGCGAATGACCGCCGCGCCCAGTTCCACTGCAGGAATATTCGCCAGCGAACCCTGGAAACTGCCCACCGCGGTGCGGGTGGCGGCAACGATTACGACGTCTTGCATGGTGCTAATCCTCAGCGATGGGGATGCTGCGCCGGCCTGCGTTTGAAGAGGCGGAAAAGAGAGGGCGGGCAGCGGAATCAAGGGGTGCATGGTTGCATGAATGACGATGGTAATTTAAGCCCTTTGTCGGCAGGAAGACCGAATAGAGGTCGGACCGAGCCTGCGGCCAAACCTGCTCTTGAGCTTGTCCTTCCAGTCGTGCGGCTTTCCTACGGAAACATACGACAAAACGTGTCTCGGCTTCCCACGGCAATCGCGGATGGGGCTGATTTCCGCCTCAGTTCAAGGCATGGACAATCGCCGGCCATTCCATTGCTGACCTTTCAGGAGCCACTCTTTTGCCGAACCCCAACCATGGCGACCAAAGCGGCGACCATAGCCTGAACGTAGGCGTCGGTGATTTTCGTGGCGCCAACGTCAATATCAGCAACAGCGAGCGGCCCACGTTCACACCCGAGCAGCTGTACATCGAGCGTCACCCGGCATTCGGTGGCCGCAGTCTGGACAGCAGCAGCGTTTCCAGTTTCGGCTACATCACCGGAGCCGCCAGCCTGATCGGGTTGTACTTCACGGTATTCCAGCCGCCCCTGGGCGGTCAGAGCTCGTGGTCGACGTTCTTCATGTTTTCATTCGTCGTCGCGGTCATGGCTGTTGCAATGTCGGCGGTGCTGCGTCGGCGAAAGTTTGACCATTTTTTCGGATCTCGACATTACCTTGAGATGAGTCAAAACGGCCGCTTGGCCGTCAATCGCCTGACCGCGCAGTGCCCCTGGTGCGGGTCGTTGATGCACTTGCGTCACGTCGGCCCCAAGGAAGGGCCCCGAGAAGACCTGTTTTTGTGTGAGCGCAATCCACGCCAGCACACCATTCAGCTTGACCCGACGGCGCTGCCGGATCTCGAGGACTGAGCCGAATCACGAAAGCCCATATGCACAAAACCCGCTGCCTCTTGCGAGGAGCGGGTTTCATTTGCTTCAGGGTCAGCACCTACAGCAAGTCAGGTATCAGCCGCGGTGACGACCGCGGAAGTAATTGATCAAGCCTTGAGTCGAAGCGTCTTCGGCATTGGTCTCGTCGGTGCCGACAAGTCGGCTGTAAACGTTTTTGCCCAGTTCCTTACCCAGTTCCACACCCCATTGGTCGAAGGCGTTTGTGCCCCAGATAACGCTTTGCACGAACACCTTGTGTTCGTACATCGCGACCAGCGCGCCCAGACGGCGAGGGCTGATGCGCTCGACGACGATGGTGTTGCTCGGGCGATTGCCTGGGATGACTTTGTGCGGCGCGACGCGCTTCACTTCGTCTTCCGCGACGCCCTTGGCGCGCAGCTCGGCCTCGGCCTCGGAGCGGGTCTTGCCCTGCATCAATGCCTGGCTCTGCGAGAGGCAGTTGGCATACAGCCACTGGTGGTGGTCGGACACCGGGTTGAAGCTGACGATCGGCACAATGAAGTCAGCCGGGATCATTTGGGTGCCCTGGTGCAGCAACTGGTGGTACGCATGCTGACCGTTTGCCCCCACGCCGCCCCAGATCACCGGGCCCGTGTCGGTTTTGACCGGCACGCCGTCCTGGCGAACGCTTTTGCCGTTGGATTCCATGTCCAGCTGCTGCAGGTGCTTGGTGATATTGCGCAAGTAGTGGTCGTACGGCAGGATCGCGTGGCTTTGCGCACCCCAGAAATTGCCGTACCAGACACCCAGCAGGCCCAGCAGAACCGGCATGTTTTCTTCAAACTCGGCGTTCTGGAAATGCTGGTCCATGGTGTAGGCGCCGGACAGCAGCTCCTTGAAGTTGGACATGCCGATCGCCAGGGCGATAGGCAGACCGATTGCCGACCACAGCGAATAACGGCCGCCGACCCAGTCCCACATCGGGAAGATGTTTTCTTCACGGATACCAAACGCCACTGCGGCGGCATTGTTGCTCGATACAGCGATGAAGTGGCGATACAGCTCTGCTTCCGAACCACCTTGCGCCAGATACCAGGCGCGGGCCGCCGTGGCGTTCTTCAGCGTTTCCAGGGTGGTAAAGGTCTTCGACGAAACGATGAACAGCGTGGTCTCGGCGCGCAGTTTTTGCGTCAGCTCGTGCAGCTCAGTGCCGTCGATGTTCGCCAGATAATGGCAGCGAACGCCTTTCTGCGCGTAGGACAGCAGCGCTTCGGACACCAGCTCAGGGCCCAGGAAAGAGCCGCCAATACCGATGTTCACCACGTCGGTGATCGGCTTTTCGGTGTAGCCGCGCCACAGCCCATCGTGGATGCGCCCGACCAGGTCAGTGATCTGATTGAGCACTTTGTGGACTTCCGGCATCACGTTGACGCCGTTGACCAGCAGCTTGTCGCCGACCGGACGACGCAGCGCGGTGTGCAGCGCTGGTCGGCCTTCGGAGGCGTTGACCAGCTCGCCGTCGTACTGCGCCTTGATGGCTTCTTTCAAGCCGACTTCATTGGCCAGATCGACCAACAGCTGTCGGGTTTCGGCTGTGATGAGGTTTTTTGAGTAGTCGAGGAACAGCCCGGCACTGCTGAGGGTGAATTCGTCGAAACGCTTGGGGTCTGCGTTGAACGCCTCGCGCATGCTGAAATTCTGCATCGCTTTGCGGTGATCGTTGAGCGCCTGCCAGGCGGGCAGAGTCGTAACGTCATGAGGAGTGCGGTAGTACGCCATCGCTGCGGGTTTCCTTGTACTTGAACTGCTCTTTTGGACACTGAAAAGCAGGATTGGACATGAATTCTTGGGTGCATCGGAGACTAGTCCCCGGCAACGCCGATGTCTGCGCCTTGCTTTACCTTTGCTCGGTACTTTTTCTCACAGGGTAATTGCCGGTGTGACACGAACTGTATCGGTATGGCATTGCAGGTAAGTCGAAAGTTCATCGCCAGCGCCCGTAACTCGCTGGCTGGACTGCAACCGTGGCACGGCGCAATGAGCATAGGCGCAGATGGTCATCCGATCACGTGACTTTTGCTTCATTCGGGAACGGATGCTACCTGGCGCCGCAGGGGCTGGTTACTCCTTGACCAGATGCAGGTTGTCGATCAAGCGAGTCTTGCCCAGAAACGCAGCGCCCAGCACGACCAGATCCTGGTCCTCCAAGGTCGCGGGGCGAAGGCTGACGGCGTTGCGAATCTCAAGATAGTCCGGAAGAAATCCCGCCGTTTCGAGTGCCTTCACGCCGTCGCTCAGCAGTTGGTCATGGTTCTGGTCGCCGCTTCGCAAGGCGTCGCCGATCTGCTTGATCACACGGTACAGGGCAGGCGCCGCAGCGCGTTGGTCTTCGCTCAGGTAGCCATTGCGTGACGACAGGGCCAGGCCGTCGGCGGCACGCACGGTGGGTTCGCCGATGATTTGAATGGGCATGTTCAGGTCGCGCACCAGTGCGTTGACGACCGCCAGTTGTTGAAAATCTTTCTGGCCGAAAATCGCAATGTCCGGCTGGACCATGTTGAACAGCTTGCTGACCACCGTAGAGACACCGTCGAAGTGGCCGGGTCGGCTGCCGCCGCACAGGCCCTCGGAAACCACCGGTACGCGAACGATGGTCTGATCGGCCATGCCGTGCGGGTACATCTCATCGACGGTCGGCGTGAACAGCAGATGGCAACCGGCCTGGAGTAGCTGCTCCTGATCGGCCGCCAGCGTGCGCGGGTAAGAAGCCAGGTCTTCGCTGGGGCCAAATTGCAGCGGGTTGACGAAGATGCTGGCGATCACGAAATCGGCACGCTGCACCGCTTTGGTCACCAGCGCGATGTGGCCACTGTGCAGGTTGCCCATCGTTGGCACCAGAGCAATGCGCTTGCCCTCACTGCGCGCGCGGGCAACGGCGGCGCGCAGTTCGCGAACGGTTTTGACTGTGTTCATGCCGAGAATCCGTGTTCTGGGGCGGGGAAGCTGAGGTCTTTGACCGCACGAACATACGCGCTGATCGCTGACTGAATGTCCGGCTCGCCGGTCATGAAATTCTTCACGAACTTGGGTACACGGCCGGTGATCGACAACCCGAGCATGTCGTGCAGTACAAGCACCTGGCCATCCGTGTCGATGCCGGCGCCAATACCGATGACCGGAATCTTCACGGCGTGGGTGATTTCCTGTGCCAACTCGGTGGGCACGCACTCCAGCAAAATCATCGCCGCGCCCGCTTGTTCCAGCGTGATGGCATCGGCACGCATCTGCCGTGCCTGCGCTTCCTGACGGCCCTGCACTTTGTAACCGCCGAGCACGTTCACCGCCTGAGGCGTCAGCCCCATGTGTGCGCACACCGGAACGCCGCGCTCGGCCAGCAGCCGGATCGAATCCGCCAGCCACGCCGCACCCTCGATCTTGACCATGTGCGCCCCGGCCTGCATGAGCATGGCGCTGTTGGCGAAGGTCTGATCAGGGGTGGCGTAGGACATGAACGGCAAGTCGACAAGAATAAGAGCGCCCTGATTGCCGCGTTTGACGCCAGCCACGTGGTACGCCATCTCGGCGGTGGTCACCGGCAAGGTGCTGTCATGGCCTTGAAGGACCATGCCCAGCGAGTCGCCGACCAGCAGGACTTCAACACCTGCCTGGCTGGCGGTATGTGCAAAAGTTGCGTCGTAGCAGGTCAGCATGGTGATTTTTTCACCTTTCTGCTTCAGGGCCAGCAGGGACGTAACGGTGATGTCGGGCATGGAAAGTCCTCATTCAGGCGCTGTGAATACTGCGGCGAGCAACGCGTGATTCATCTTGGGAAGCAGGCACATCGTCGTTTCGCGATGTTTGCAACGGCCTGTTCCGCGCCTTGTGGCCGGTCGCCCGGCTTTGGGACGCTTATCTTCGTGAGGAGGGGGCGCGAAGTCAATTCCAGGTGTGACGGCTGCACGTGGGCACCCGCCATTGCTCTAGCCCGGCAATCGCTCAAGGCCTTCGAATGGGCATCCGGCCAGCAAATCATCCAGCCGACGGCCATCGGCAAAGGTCAGACCAGGCGCCAGTTCGGCGAGCGGATACAGCACGAACGCGCGCGCCTGCATTTGATAGTGCGGCACCTTCAAGCGTGGTTCGTCGATGAGGCGGTTGCCGAACAACAGGATGTCGAGGTCCAGCGTGCGCGGCCCCCAGCGTTCCTGCCGCTCGCGGCCCTGCTGATTCTCGATGGCCTGCAACGCATCGAGGAGCGCCAGCGGGGGAAGCGATGTGTCGAGGGCCGCAACGGCGTTGGTGTAGCGCGGCTGACCCGGCAGCAACGAGTCGCTGGCATAGAAGGAAGACACCCCTGACAGGCTGCTTTGCGCCAACCGGGCCATTGCCTTGAGCGCTTCGCGCAGTTGCTCTTCAGGATCGGCCAGATTACTGCCCAGGCCGATATAAACGCGCTCGATCATCAGCTGTTATTCCGAACCGTCGACGCCAGCGCGTTTGCGCTTCCCGCTACTGCTGCGACGGCGTTTGCGCGGCCCCTGACCAGTGGCATCAGGCTTGCTGCCCAGGTCGCGGATCATGTCGCGACGGCCCGAATCGTTGGCGTCCTGATATTCGGTCCACCACTCGCCAAGTCCGTCGGTTTCTTCTCCGGCGGATTCGCGCAGCAACAGGAAGTCATAACCGGCGCGGAAACGCGGGTTTTCAAGCAGCAGGTCAGCGCGCTTGCCGGAGCGACGTGGCAGACGCTCCTGCATGTCCCAGATCTCGCGGATCGGCAGCGTGAAGCGTTTTGGAATCGCGATACGCTGACATTGTTCGGTGATCAATTCGTGAGCCGCTTCCTGCATGGCGGGAATCGGCGGCATGCCGCGTTCCTGCAGACGCAGCACGCGAGCGGGCAGGGCGGGCCACAGCAAAGCGGCAAACAGGAAAGCCGGTGTGACCGGTTTGTTCTGTTTGATGCGCAGGTCGGTATTGGCCAGCGCCTCGCTGATCAGCGTGTGGGTGTAAGTAGGGTTGTATTCCAGCGCCTTTGAACTGGCCGGGAACAGCGGCTCGAACAGCTCAAGATCCACAAGCATTTCGAACGTGGCTTCCGCGTACCCCGAGAGAAACAGCTTCAGCACTTCCTCAAACAGACGTGCAGAGGGGATGTCGCGCAGCATTGGCGCGAGGGGACGAATCGGCGTTGCGCTGTGTTTTTCGATGCCGAAATCCAGCTTGGCGGCAAACCGCACGGCCCGCAGCATGCGCACCGGGTCTTCCTTGTAACGCTGTTGCGGGTCGCCGATCAGGCGGATCAGGCGATTGCGGATGTCATGGACGCCGTTGGCGTAGTCGAGCACGCGCTCGGTGACCGGGTCGTAGTAAAGCGCGTTGATGGTGAAGTCCCGGCGCTGGGCGTCGTCTTCCAGCGTGCCGTACACGTTGTCACGCAGGATGCGCCCGCTCTCGTTGCGTGATGACTGGTTGCTGTCTTCATCTTCGTCGTCAATCGGGTGATTGGCGCGGAACGTAGCGACTTCGATGATTTCACGTCCGAAATGGATGTGCACCAGCTTGAAACGACGGCCGATGATGCGGGCGTTGCGAAACTCGGCGCGGATTTGCTCGGGCGTGGCGCTGGTGGCAACGTCGAAATCCTTGGGAGTGATGCCAAGCATCATGTCGCGGACGCAACCGCCGACCAGATACGCTTGATAGCCCGCAGTCTGCAAGCGCTCGACGATGTTCACCGCATAGCGGCTGAATTGATTGCGTTGCAACGAATGCTGGCTGCTGCTGAGCACCTCAGGCGTTGTGCGCACGTGTTGCTGCGGCTTGCGCAGTGGGGAACGGAATGACTGGAACAGCTTCTTCAGCATGGGATGCACTGTTTGAAGGAATATTCGGCCAATTTCGAAGAGTGACCGCACGATGGGCGGGGATTCTAGCATTTAGTCGGGGGATGGTGTAGGAGGCAGCGCATCGGACAGGTGAGCGCCTAGACTGCAAAGGGGCAGCGGCGGGAAAACGGCTGTCAACAACGGGTGCGAGGTGCGCGGGCGGGGATTAAAACGCGGATGCTACTGGGGGAGCCGAAGCTCCCCCAAAGTGCGTGCTCTTATTTTTATTGTCTGATGGGCTTTTTATTTTTGTTGACCGCCCATTCACGGCTTTCGCCAGTGAACTCTCCCAATCGGGAGTCAAGAGCAAACGGATTGCTTTGGTCGCTGTGCGGCAGTGATCTCACGATCCAACCAGTTCAGGCTCTACCTAAGGGTAGTTTTTGTTGTTCTCGGCCTGGTTGCGGGACAAGTCCCAAATGCAACGCCTCTCCAAAAGAATCAGTTAGCTGCGCCTCCGCCGTGTTGTTTTTGTTATGCGTGAGTCGATTCGTCTTGTTTTTATTATGTTGGTTTTGCGGGTGACTGATTTTTGTTGTTCTTGTACGAATACCTATAGCAGTACCTGTGCCAACTTTCGCAAACCTGGCTGCAAGCCTTTGAAATCAAGGGTGTGGCAAATTGACGCTATTTTCCGCCGGCGAAAAAAAACCGGGGAGTCGTTACCGTATGCCCCGGTTTTGTTACGTCCTGTTCCTGCGCGGTAACAGTTTTTTCACATCGTCTGTAACCCGCGTGCCAGAGCCTTGCGCATGCCCAGCCTCAGGTCTCGCTCGCCACGCCGGTCTTGCGGCGGGGGATGCCCAGCCGCTGGCGACGCTCCCACAGGCACTTGCGACTGACGCCCAGCTTGCGTGCCAGTTCGGTTTCGGTCATGTGGTCCTGATGTTCCAGAACGAAATGCTGGAAATAATCTTCAAGCGATAGATCTTCAGTGGGTTCGCCGGCAGTGGAGCTCGACGAGCCCGCCGTTTGTGGTGCAAGGCCGATAAACTCGTTTACATCGAGATCGCTCAGCTCGATGTCGATGCCCAACAGTTCAGCAGAGATCTCCGGGCTTTCGCACAGGATTACCGCGCGCTCCACAGCGTTCTCCAGCTCTCGCACGTTGCCAGGCCACGAATATTGCCGAATCGCCAGTTCCGCATCCGGGGCGAAGCGCAGGTCAGTCCGCCCGGCTTTTGCGCTCTGCCGTGCAAGAAACGCGGTTGCGATTTCGTTCACGTCCGCGCCGCGTTCACGCAACGCAGGCAGCTTGAGGGCGATAACGTGCAGACGGTAGTACAAGTCCTCACGGAACTGGCCGACTTTGGCCAGGCTCTTGAGGTCGCGGTGGGTCGCTGCGATCAGCCGCACATCGACTTTTTGCGACTGTACCGAGCCCACCCGGCGTATCTCGCCTTCCTGAAGCACGCGCAGCAATCGCGCCTGCGCTTCGAGCGGCAGCTCGCCAATTTCGTCCAGAAAGAGCGTCCCGCCGTCCGCAGCCTCGACAAGGCCGGCACGCCCGGCACTGGCGCCGGTGAACGCGCCTTTTTCATGGCCAAACAGTTCGGATTCGATAAGCGATTCAGGAATCGCCGCACAGTTGACCGAAATCATCGGTGCCTTGGCGCGGCGCGAAAGGTTATGCAACGCACGGGCGACCAATTCCTTGCCCGTGCCGGACTCGCCCTGAATCAACACATTGGAGTCAGTCGGCGCGACTTTACGGATCTTGCTGTACATGTCCTGCATGGGCGGGCAGGAGCCGATGATGCCTATCTCGCCATTGCTGTTGTCAGGGCCGGCCTTGTCGCCGGTCGCAACCTTGCTCGTGGCCGCGCGCTCGGCCTGCATGCTCTGCAGGGTCTGGCGATCGCGCAGGATGCGCGAGACAGCCTGAAGCATTTCGTCGTGGTCGAAGGGTTTGGCGATGTAATCGACCGCGCCCATTTTCATCGAATCCACTGCCGAGCGCAGGCTGGCGTAGCTGGTCATGATCAGCACCGGCTTGCCCTGACCCAGCTTGATCAGCTCGGTGCCGGGTGCGCCGGGCAGGCGCAAATCGCTGACGATCAGGTCAAACGAGGGAATACTGAAACGTTCCTGAGCTTCCTGCACGGACCCGGCTTCGCTGACCTGGTATTGGTTGCGTTCCAGCAGCCTGCGCAGGGCGGAGCGGATAATGGTTTCGTCTTCAACGATCAAAATGTGGGGCATTGATTCGGTTCTCTCGACGGTCTCAGTTCACGGCGGACGTCGCTTCGACGTGGCGCGGTAAGGTCACCCTGATACGGGTCCCGCGTTGGTGCTCGGGGTCAGCCGGGCTGTCGATGGTGATTTGTCCATAATGCTCTTCAACGATGGAATAGACCAGTGCAAGCCCCAGTCCTGTTCCTTCGCCCGGATCCTTGGTAGTGAAGAAGGGTTCGAACAGACGATCCATAATGGCCTTTGGAATGCCGCTGCCTTCGTCCTCAACGATCAGGTCCACGGTGTGTTCGGAGGCTTCGCTTTTGACCCGCACTGCGCTGCCGGCAGGTGACGCATCACGTGCGTTCGAGAGCAGGTTGATGAGGACCTGGGCGAGCCGCTGCGGATCACCCTCCACCCAGTGGTTCGGGTTGCACAGATTATAGAATTGCACCTCGAAATTGCGCCGGTTCAGCGCGAGCAGACCAATGGCATCCTGTGCCACCTCCGCCAGGCATACCGGCTCATCGGCGTGTTGATGCCCGCCTGCATGGGCGAAGCTCATCAGCGACTGCACGATGCGCGATACGCGCTTGGTCTGTTCGATGATCTGGCTGCTGATTTCGGTCAGCTCGCTGTCTTCCTCGCGCTCTTCGCGCAGATTTTGCGCCAGGCAGGCGATACCGGTGATCGGATTGCCGATTTCGTGGGCAACCCCCGCAGCCAGACGACCAATGCTGGCGAGGCGTTCAGAGTGCACGAGTTTGTCCTCGAGCATCTGCGTGTCGGTCAGGTCCTCAACCAGAATCACCAGGCCGCTGTTGCCGGGCGCCAGGGGTTCGTCGATCGCTGCTTTGTGCAAGTTGAGCCAGCGCGTCTGGCCGTCAAGCGCCAGCCGCTGCTTGTGTAAATGCTCGTCCGGTACGTTGATGAAGCCGAGCAGCAGTTGCTTCCAGGGATCAACGATGGTTTCGAGCCGCGACCCGACCACGCGCTGAGCACCGATGCCGGTCAGTTCTTCCATGGCCTTGTTCCACATAAGGATTTCCTGATCCTTGGCCAGCGAACACACGCCCATCGGCAGCTCCTGCAAGGTCTGCCGATGGTAGCGGCGCAGGGCGTCGAGTTCGGCAGCGAGACCGGTGAGGCGGGAGTGGTAATCCTCCAGGCGGCTCTCGATGAAATGAATGTCCTCAGTGACGTAGTTCTCGCTGCCGGACTTATACGGCAGGAAGGTCTCGACCATGTCCTGCGCGACGCTCGGCCCCATCAGGCCGGAGAGGTTCGCTTCGATGCGGTCGCGCAGACGCCTTAGGGCATAAGGCCGGCGCTCGTCGAACGGCAGGTACAGATCGCGCAGGGCTTGTTCGACCTCCTTCTGTGCAGCCTTTGCGCCCAAGGGCTTGGCCAACTGCGTGGCGAACTCTTGCGGGGAGGCGGCGTGCAATTCGCGCCGCTGCGGACGACGAACGTTATCCACAGCGCAGGCTTCGGCCGCACTGGCTTCCTCGGGACTGGGGTTGCTGAACAGGGAAATCAGAGTGAACACCAGCACGTTCGCGGCCAGCGAGGCGATTGCAGCCATGTGCCAACTGGTGTCGTCGAGCACGTAGATCATGTTCAGCAGCGGGATGTAAAAACCCTGGAAGTTACCGATCAGCGGCAACAACATGCTGATGGTCCAGACCACGATGCCCGCGATCAGCCCGGCCATGAAGCCGCGGCGATTGGCGGCCGGCCAGTACAGTACCGACAACACCCCGGGCAGGAATTGCAGGGTCGCTACAAACGCGACGATACCCAGGTTCGCCAGATTTTGTTTGGCGCCGAGCAGGAGGTAGAAGCCGAAGCCGGCCATGATGATCGCGACAATCAGGCCGCGCCGGGTCCATTTCAGCCAGCGATAGATATTGCCTTCGGCAGGCGGCTGGTAGAGCGGCAGTACCAGATGGTTCAGCGCCATGCCGGACAGCGCCAGCGTGGTGACAATGATCAGCCCGCTGGCGGCGGACAGCCCGCCAACATAGCCGAGCAGGGCCAGGGTTTTGCTGTGCGCGGCGATGCCGATGCCAAGGGTAAAGTATTCGGGGCTGGTGGTGGCGCCCAGTTTCAGGCCGGCCCAAAGCACCAGCGGTACCGCCAGACTCATCAGCAGCAGGAACAGTGGCAGGCCCCAGCTGGCGCTGACCAGTGAACGCGGGTTGAGGTTCTCGGTGAAGGTCATGTGATACATGTGCGGCATCACGATGGCGGAGGCGAAGAACACCAGCAGCAGCGTCCGCCACGGACCTTCCTGCAGTGGGGTGTGCAGGGCCGCAAGCGCGCTCTGGTTCTGCAGCAACCATTGCTCAAGGCTTTGCGGCCCATCGAATACCCCGTATAGCGCGTAGAGACCGATGCCGCCGATGGCGACCAGCTTGATCACCGACTCAAAAGCGATGGCGAACACCAGCCCTTCATGTTTCTCACGCGTGGCGATATGGCGCGAGCCGAAGAAGATGGTGAACAGCGTGATCAGCACACAGAACGCAAACGCTACGTAGTTGCGCACGGGTTCGCGGGTCAGAATGCCGATGGAGTCGGCAACCGCCTGGATTTGCAGCGCCAGCAGCGGCAAAACGCCGATCAGCATGAAGATTGTGGTGAGCGCGCCCGCCCAGGTGCTGCGAAACCGGAAGGCGAAAAGGTCGGCCAGCGAGGAGAGTTGATAGGTGCGGGTGATCTTGAGAATGGGGTACAGCAGGACGGGAGCCAACAGAAATGCGCCCGATACCCCAAGGTAACTCGACAGGAAACCGTATCCGTACTCGTAAGCCAGGCCCACCGTGCCGTAGAACGCCCAGGCACTGGCGTAAACGCCCAGCGAAAGCGTGTACGTCAACGGGTGACGAATGATCCAGCGCGGGATCAGTCCACGTTCGCTGATCCAGGCGACTCCGAACAGGACCGTCAGGTAGGCGGCACTGACCAGAATCATCTGGGTCAGGCTAAAGCTCATCGGCATCTCGTTGACTCTGCAGAATGAAGGTCACTACGATCAGGATCAACCACAGCATGTACGGCCTGTACCAGGCGCCTGTCGCGTCTATCCACCAGTCCATGATGGCCGGCGAAAACAGATAGATGCCTACCACCAGCAGCAGGACCAATCGATAAATGTACATTTGGCCTCCCAGGTTGAACGACCAGTAGATGACGGAGCGGCATGGTAACGGATGGCGATGGGGCTGCAAGCGACGTTTCGGCCAGCGTTGTGCTGCATGAATATGAACCGCTCGGCAGCGCTCAGTCTATTCGTGCTTCCTCGATGGCGCCCAGGCGGGGTATGGAATCGGCATCCCAGTGCGCAATGGCGTGGTCCAGCACCTCTCGCGGGGAGGCGTAGGCCAGTTCTCTCGGCACCCACTGGCCCAAAGCCCGCAGCCCCCGGAGCAGCAGCGCAGTGGCCTGATCGGACGGCAGTGGGGGAGAGCGATAGGATTTACCCAGCTTGTGACCGTCTGGCTGGGTGATCAGTGGCACATGAAGATAGCGCGGCTGCGGCAGGCCGAGCAGTTCCTGCAAGTACAACTGGCGCGGCGTGGAATCAAGCAAGTCGGCGCCTCTTACGATGTCGGTCACGCCTTGCCAGCCGTCATCAAGGACAACCGCCAGCTGATAGGCGTAAAAGCCATCCCGGCGGCGAATGATGAAGTCGCCCGAATCGCGCCCCAAATGCTGGCGAAACTCGCCCTGTACTCGGTCTTCGAACCGATACTCAAGTTCAGGCACGCGAATCCGGATCGCCGCGTTGTCGGGTGAGTGCCCGGCATCACGACAGAATCCCGGATAAATGCCGTTGTAGTTTTCCAGCTGCTTGCGCGAACACGTGCAGGCGTAGGCAAGCCCGTGGCTGAACCAGCGATTGATGATGTCCTGGTAGGCGTGGTGCCGGTCGCTCTGCCTGACCACTTCGCCGTCCCACTCAAAGCCATAGGCTTCGAGCGTCTTGAGAATACCTGCCTGCGCACCCGGCACCTCGCGGGGAGGGTCGAGGTCCTCCATGCGCATCAGCCATTTGCCACCGGCAGAGCGGGCATCGAGGTACGAGGCCAGCGCCGCGACCAGCGAGCCGAAGTGAAGGTACCCGCTGGGGGTTGGCGCAAAGCGCCCTATATAAGAAGGGGTTTTCATGGGCGCTGATGGTACTGGAAATAAAACGTACTAAATACCGGACGACCTGGCCGGCAATGTGGGAAAACGCGACGCAGCTGATCGGCGGTTTCGTGGGCTGTCCGGGCATCAAACGCAGGTGCCAAAAACAGAAAAGGACGCCGAAGCGTCCTTTTCATGGGAGCAACAGGATCATTTACCGACCTGTTTTTCCTTGATTTCAGCGAGACTCTTGCAGTCTACGCACATGTCGGCCGTTGGACGGGCCTCAAGGCGCTTGATGCCGATCTCGACACCGCAGGATTCGCACCAGCCGTAGTCTTCGTCGAGGATCAGTTGCAGCGTCTTGTCGATCTTCTTGATCAGCTTGCGCTCACGGTCTCGGGCGCGCAGCTCCAAAGCGAATTCTTCTTCCTGGCTTGCACGGTCAGCAGGGTCAGGAAAGTTGGCCGCTTCATCCTTCATGTGATCAACCGTGCGGTCGACTTCCTGCATCAAGTCCTGTTTCCATTTGGTCAGGATCTTGGTGAAGTGATCTCGCATGGGTTTGCCCATGTATTCCTCACCCTTTGTCGCAACGTAGGGTTCGAAATTACTGATTGCCGGGTTGCTCTTTTGCTTTTCTTCGGTGGGCATGAACGGACCGCCTCTCACTCTTCTAAGCCATTACACAGGTTAAGATCCATCGCCGACACCTGCCGGCCCTGCGGCTGCAAGCGGGCGAACTTACCAGATCGAATCGGAGCGCGCTACTCCCGGTTGTCGAGCATGGCCTGCAGCACGCACGTGAGCTATGACCACAGCTCAGGCGCGCGGTTTTATATTATTTTGCAGTGCGCTGAGTCTAGCGCCTGTAGGGCAAAGGCCCGTATTTCTGGACTGTCGGCTGCACCTCGCTTCCTGCAACGTGATAAACGCTGTAGCCCGCTGGGGCGGATGAGTAGAATCGCCCGCCTGACCTGCCACCCCTCACCAAAGGAAGGCCAATGCCACAGCCCTACAGTGCGCGCAGCCGCGCTATCGAACCCTTTCATGTCATGGCGCTGTTGGCGCGGGCCAATGAGCTGCAGGCGGCGGGGCATGACGTCATTCACCTTGAGATCGGCGAGCCGGACTTCACCACCGCCGAACCGATCATAAAGGCTGGTCAGGCGGCATTGGCAGCGGGCAAAACGCGTTACACGGCCGCACGCGGCCTGCCGGAATTGCGCGAGGCCATCGCCGGGTTCTATGCACAACGCTACGGCGTGCATGTCGATCCGGGTCGTATCCTGATTACCCCCGGCGGCTCAGGCGCGTTGCTGCTGGCAGCCAGCTTGCTGGTCGATCCCGGAAAGCATTGGTTGCTGGCCGATCCGGGCTATCCCTGCAATCGACACTTTTTGCGCCTTGTGGAGGGCGCTGCGCAGTTGGTGCCTGTAGGGCCAGAGGTCCGCTACCAGCTGACCGCTGATCTGGTTGCTCAACACTGGAATGAGGACAGCGTGGGTGCATTGGTGGCTTCTCCGGCCAATCCGACCGGCACGTTGCTGCACCGTGACGAGCTTGCTGCGCTTGCCGCGTCACTCAAAGCTCGGGATGGCCATCTCGTCGTTGACGAGATCTACCATGGCCTGACTTATGGCACAGAGGCCAGCACGGTACTGGAAGTCGATGACGACGCTTTCGTCCTCAACAGCTTTTCCAAATATTTCGGCATGACCGGCTGGCGGCTTGGCTGGCTGGTGGCACCCGAGGCGGCGGTCGCTGATCTTGAGAAGCTGGCGCAGAACCTCTACATCAGCGCGCCAAGCATGGCCCAAACCGCTGCGCTTGCCTGTTTCGAGCCCCAGACCCTCGCGATCCTGGAGCAGCGTCGGGCAGAGTTTGCTCGCCGTCGCGACTTTCTTTTGCCAGCGCTGCGTCATTTGGGCTTCAACATTGCTGTGGAGCCAGAAGGTGCTTTCTATCTATACGCGGACATCAGCAACTTCGGCGGCGATGCTTTTGCGTTTTGCCATCACTTTCTGGAAACAGAGCACGTTGCATTTACGCCCGGACTGGACTTTGGCCGCTATCGAGCAGGTCATCATGTGCGCTTTGCCTACACCCAGAACCTTTCGCGGCTTGAGGAGGCGGTCACTCGCATAGCCCGTGGTCTTCGGAGTTGGCAGGGCTGATGCGATTTTCCCCAGCGCTGGAAGAAGGCCGGCTCATTCAACGCTACAAGCGCTTTCTCGCCGACATCGAGACAGCCGATGGCGAGCGGCTGACAATTCATTGCCCCAACACGGGTTCGATGTTCAATTGCATGATGCCGGGCGGGCGCGTCTGGTTCAGTCGCTCCAATGATCCCAAGCGCAAGCTGCCAGGAACGTGGGAGATCACCGAGACACCTCAGGGCCGGCTCGCGTGTGTCAACACTGCGCGGGCCAATCGTCTGGTGGAAGAAGCGCTGATGGCAGGTGTGATTACCGAGTTGGCAGGGTTCACGGCGCTGAAGCGAGAGGTGGCTTACGGTCAGGAAAACAGCCGTGTCGACTTCCGCCTGGATTACCCGGACGGCCCGCTTTATCTCGAAGTCAAAAGCGTAACGCTGGGCTTCGATGACACCCGCGTGGCTGCGTTTCCTGATGCAGTGACTCAACGCGGCGCCCGGCATCTACGCGAGCTGGCGTCGCTGGCCAGAGAGGGCGTGCGCGCCGTTCTGCTCTATTGCGTGAACCTGACGGGCATTGATGCCGTGCGGCCTGCCGCAGAAATCGACGCGGCGTATGCCAGCGCGCTGGTCGAGGCCGTGGCAGCGGGGGTCGAAGTCCTGGCGTACGGCGTGAAACTCACCGCGGATGAAGTCTGCATAGATCGCAGCCTGGAGATTCATCTCACAGAGTCTCGCCCCATTAGTCCCGTGCCGCTGGGTTGATCCAGATGCCCCGAGTGTCTTCTGCGCACTCGATGGCCCTCAGGGATTTGCCCTCGCAAGGGCCTGCGACGCACTCGCCATTCTCTATCAGGAAGAGGGCGCCGTGGGTAGCGCATTGGATAAGGCTGGCGCTGGCGTCGAGGAATTCATCAGCCTGCCATTCCAGCGGAACGCCTCGATGCGGGCATCGATTGGCGTACACGTAAACCTGACCTGCTCGCCTCACGGCCAGAACTTTGAGCGCATCAACGTTAAATCCGATGCTTTTGCCTTCAATCAGCGCAGCGCTGTCGCACAGGTACTTCAACCTAGCCTCCTTTGCGCAAGACGCTCGAATGCAAATAATCAACGAATGCCCGGCTTAGCAGGCTTAGCAGGCTGCGCATTCTGCCAGCACCCAAACCCGCCAGTCGATAACGGAACGGAGTCAATGGTAGACCGGTTGACCCACTTCGCCGTCGTTTCCCGATATGAGCGGCATTAGCCAGTTCTGCCGACACAAAAGCTCACATTTTGACGTTTGTGCAGGCAACGTCCTTCGGACATTTCTTGTAATCAAGTAGGGCTGCTCCTTAACGTATTTTATGCCGTTCAGGCGAGTGCGCTCTCGATTATTGTCGCGCCAAACCAAAGGTATGGAGACGCGAAATGAACAAGATGAGTGAAGTCAGCGACGCGGGCGAAGTCGATGAGGCGCTGGCACAGCAGGTAATTGGCATCCTGGAGCTGGCTTCACTGAATGCCGACGACACGCCGCAGAGGATCATCGCTCTGTGTCAGCGAGCGCTGACGCCGGTCGGTCATGTTGCAGCGATCTGTGTGCTGCCCAGGTTCGCCGGGCTCGCTCGCCGCACACTCGACAGCCTTTGCGCACGCGATATCAAGGTTGTGGCCGCGGTCAATTTTCCTGGCGGCTCGCCTTCTGTCAGCTCAGCCGACATGGAGGCTCATGCGGCGATCGTCGCGGGTGCCGACGAAATCGATGTGGTCTATCCGTTTCACGCGCTGCTGGGTGGGGACAAGCAGGTGGGTGCAGACATCGTGAATGCCTGCCGGGTCAGGTGCGGCAATAACGGCGTGTTGACCGTAACGTTGGAGACCGGGGTGCTGCGCGATCCGCAAGTCATCCACGGGGCGAGTTGCGTTGCGATTCAGGAGGGCGCGAACTTCTTGAAAACCAGCACCGGCAAACAGGCCGTCAATCCGACTGCACAGGCCAGCCGGATTCTGATCGCGGCCATTGCCGAATCGGGTGCGCATGTCGGGCTCAATGTCTCGGGAAATGTCCGTACGCTCAACGAAGCGCGGGTACACATGGATCTTGTAAGAGCACGCTTTGGGCTGCGATGGCTTGAACAGGGACGACTGCGGCTAGGGTCGACCAGCCTTCTGGATGATCTGCTGGTGCATCTGGGTGTGAGCGCTTGAAACCGGAAGAGGAGTCACCCATACAGGCAAAAAAAGACCCGGCAAGAGCCGGGTCAAAAACCGTGATTAGCCTGATGAGGAGATAATCTGAGCGTCCGAACCAAGGAGCCATTCAGGTTATCGGCCAGTCTCGCGACCGGATGTGATAATCATAGTGATTCTCATTTGTAAGTCAACACTGTCGCTCAACTATTTATTGCCACCGGCCCAAAGCTCATGCGGGCTATGCACCAATGCCGTCCAGTTTTTGGTCCAGCGAAATTTTGCGGCCCGCTGGCAGGTCGCACCAGTGACGGTCGAGCAGGGCGCCTTCCAAGGAGTAGAGCAGGACTTTAGAGGGGCGAAATCCTCTGATTTTGACGGCCCTATACGCTTGGATCGCTCCAAGCCGGCGCAGGTCTGCAGCGTTGTGAATGCCCGCAGCGTGAAGCCATTGAACCGAGGTCTTCCCCAAGTTCTTCATGCATTGAAGATCATCGTCCATGAGTCGTTGTCCTTATGGAACTCCGTGTATTGACTGCTCCCTAGGTTCGGCACAGACCGGAAAGGCGAACCATGCCTTTGAGCGTAGTAGAGGAATGTCACGGGCGCGGCCGTTCGCTCGCCAATTGCGCGCTGCGCCGCTGAATGGTAAGGACAAGAATCGGAAAGACGCGCAAGCCCGGCATGGAAATTCATGCAGGGCGCAGAAAGGTGTCGATGGTTAGCGGGTGCGATAACGCAGGCGGGTACCGAAGTTCACGGACATGAGAATCTCGTCTGCACTCAATTCCGGAGGAAAGTAGGCACCCGATATCTGGGCGTGGGCGATGCTGGCGCCTTCCAGCTTTGTCGTCCGAAAATCTACGCCGCGCAGATCTGCCGACCTGAAATAGGCGTCGCTGAAGTCAATCCCGTCAGCATTGATTTCGCGTAGATCCAGGCCACGAAAGTCCCCCGCCGAAAGATCGACAGGACCTTGCGCGGGCCGTTCGAGATTGAATGCGGTCACGTCGTCTTTTCGCAGCAACGCAAAAAGGGGTGAGTCGAGCTGCTTGGGCTGGTTCATCGGACGCCTCCTTGTTGGAATTCTGACGCCACTATAATGCCACCAGTGAGGAGCCGTGAAGCGATATCCATCACGACTCGACCACTGGTGAGCCTACCCTCTTAGAGGCCTGGCAAATGCTGACGAATGTCAGCGACCAGTTTGTCGAGATCGCCACTGACGTTGGTTTCGACGTGTCTGCTGCGCAAGATTTCATCAGCCGTCAGAGGCTCACGACTGGCCAGTTGGGCTTCGATGACTTCCATGGTTGCGTCAGATGGGTCCTGATTTTGCGCGCGACGTTGGGCCAGCCAACCTTCGATGACGGCTTTTGGCGCTGCGCAGTCAATGATCAGGAAAGGAGCTCCCAGTGCCTCGGCAACCTGCGCGGTCGTTTGACGCTGATTGAGTTTCAAATAGGTGGCGTCGATCACCACCGGCAGCCCGGCGCTGAGGACGATGCCCGCCAGCTCGTTCAGGCGTTCGTAAGTGGAGGCACTCACGTCGGTGGAATACAGATCGGCACTGTGCGCAAACAGGCGTTTGCGTTCCACATCGGACCGCAGACGAATGGCCCCGAGCGCTTCGACCAGTCGCAGGGCGACCTGACTTTTGCCGACAGCGGAAACACCGTGCGTGATCGCCAGGAAGTTCGATGGAATAGCGCTGTAGCTCTCGGCCAGGTTTGCGTAGTTACGATACTGGCGCAGCGTCGCGGCACGCTGTACCTGGTCGGCATCGGCGTTCAGGCTGAATAGTGCAACCTTGGCGCGCACCAGTGCCCGGTACGCTTTGTAAAAATTGAGCAACTGAAGGCCTGCATAGTCGCCGGTCAGTTCCAGGTACTGGCTGACCAGCCGACGGGAAAGGCTTTTCAGACCGCGATCCTCAAGGTCCATGGCCAGAAACCCGATGTCCGCGTACACATCGGTCATGCGGAACGGCTCGTTGAACTCGATGCAGTCGAAGATCACCACCTTGCCGTTGATCAAAGCAGCGTTGCCCAGATGGATATCGCCGTGGCATTCGCGGATGAAGCCGTCCAGCTTGCGCTGATTCATCAACGGCTTGAGGCGTTCGAAGCTGGTTTTAGCCCATGCCTCCAGTGCTTCCAGCTGAATCAGGTCAGATTTTTCATTGAGGAATGGCAGAATCTGTTCAAAGTTCTGCGTGACCGGTGCCATGGCACTGTCAGCGCTACCCAGCGGATTCTCCATCGGAACCTTGGGCGACTTCAGGTGAAACTCCGCGATCTGACGCGCCATGTCGTCGATGTGAGCGGTCGTCAATTCGCCCTTGGCTTGCAGGGTGCTGAGCAGTCCATCCTGCGGGAACTGGCGCATTTTCAGCACGTACTCTATTGCTTCGCCTTCACCATTCAACTGGGGAGCGTCGATGCTGCCGGTGATGGGGAGCACTTCCAGGTAAAGATCGTCCGTCAGGCGCTGGTTCAGCATCAGTTCCTGCTCACAAAAATGTTTGCGCGCCTTCAGGCTGGTGAAATCCAGGAAACCGAAATTGACCGGCTTCTTCATCTTATAGACGTATGGGCCGGTGAGCAGGACCCAGGAAATATGCGTCTCGATGACCTGAAACTGTTCCACCGGATGTGGGAACAGGGCAGGGTTTTGCAGCGCGGCTATCAGTGTCTGGCTCACGGACGATCCTTGAATGTTGGTAAGTCGGTAGTCGTAGCGAAAGGTGGCCATTATGGCCGCTGAGGACATTGCTGCAAACCGCTTATAGGGTGGTCTGTCGGGCCCATTGAAAGTGCGTATAATCCGCCGCCATGACCCGATCCCGCACCTCGAAAAAATCCCCCAAACCCACCAACAGCCGGCTGCGCAGCCTGTTGGGCTGGGCCCTGAAACTCAGTCTCGTCGGGCTGGTGATCCTTGGCTGCTTCGCCGTTTACCTGGACTCCATCGTTCAGGAGAAATTCTCCGGCAAGCGCTGGACCATTCCCGCCAAAGTCTACGCACGACCGTTGGAGCTCTTCGTTGGGCAAAAGCTGTCACGCGACGACTTTCTTCTGGAGCTCGATGCACTGGGCTACCGCCGCGAGGGCGTAGCCAACGGTCCCGGCGCTGCGTCGGTCAACGGCAATACCGTAGACCTCAACACCCGTGGCTTCCAGTTTTACGAAGGTGCTGATCCGGCGCAGCAGATTCGCGTGCGCTTCTCCGGCGATTACGTGGCAGAGCTGGCCGCGGCCAATGGCGCCAAGCTTGCCGTTGCGCGTCTCGAGCCGCTGATGATTGGCGGCCTGTATCCGAAGAACCTCGAAGACCGCATCCTGATCAAGCTCGACCAGGCGCCTCCTTATTTGCTCGACACGCTCGTCACGGTTGAAGATCGGGATTTCTACCATCACTTCGGCGTATCCCCGAAGGGCATCGTACGGGCTTTCTGGATCAACGCATCTGCCGGTCAGATGCGTCAGGGCGGGTCGACGCTGACTCAGCAATTGGTCAAGAACTTTTACCTGACCAATGAGCGCAGCATCACGCGCAAGCTGACAGAAGCGATGATGGCTGTACTGCTGGAAATCCATTACAGCAAGCAGGAAATCCTTGAGGCCTACCTCAACGAAGTGTTCGTCGGGCAGGACGGGCAGCGCGCAGTTCACGGCTTTGGCCTGGCGAGTCAGTACTTCTTCAGCCAGCCGTTGTCTGAGCTGAAACTGCATCAAGTCGCTTTGTTGGTCGGTCTGGTCAAGGGGCCTTCCTATTACAACCCCCGTCGCAACCCGGATCGTGCGCTGGAGCGGCGCAATCTGGTCCTCGACCTGCTGGAGCAGCAGGGCGTGGCGACAGCGGAAGTCGTAGCGGCAGCGAAGAAAATGCCGTTGGGTGTGACCAAAACCGGCTCGCTGGCTGACAGTTCGTTCCCGGATTTCCTCGATCTGGTCAAACGCCAATTGCGTCAGGATTACCGTGACGAAGACTTGACCGAAGAAGGGCTGCGGATCTTCACCAGCTTCGACCCGATTCTGCAGATGAAATCCGAAGCAGCGGTGCGCGAAAGCTTCGCCAAAATATCGGGCCGCAAAGGCGCCGACGAGATGGAAACGGCCATGGTCGTGACCAATCCGGAAACCGGCGAAGTCCAGGCGCTGATTGGCAGCCGTCAGGCCGGGTTCGCCGGTTTCAATCGGGCGCTGGATGCCGTTCGCCCGATCGGCTCGTTGGTAAAACCGGCCATTTACCTGACCGCTCTTGAACGTCCGCAGCAGTATTCGCTGACCAGCTGGATTCCGGACGAGCCCTTTCAGGTGAAAGGCGCCGACGGCCAGATCTGGAAGCCCCAGAACTACGACCACAAAGCCCACGGCAATATTTTCCTGTATCAGGGGTTGGCGCATTCCTACAACCTGTCCAGTGCGAAACTGGGACTGGACCTGGGCATTCCGAACGTATTCAAGACACTCACCAAGCTGGGTGTGACCCGCGAGTGGCCTGCCTTCCCGTCGATGCTGCTGGGCGCCGGCGCGCTCACCCCGATCGAAGTCGCAACCATGTACCAGACCATTGCCAGCGGTGGCTTCAACACGCCGCTGCGGGGGATTCGCAGTGTTCTGACTGCCGAAGGTGAGCCGCTCAAGCGTTATCCGTTCCAGATTCAGCAACGTTTCGACCCTGGCTCGATCTATCTTCTGCAGAACGCCATGCAGCGGGTGATGCGAGAAGGCACGGGTAAGTCGGTGTACAACGTCCTGCCAGCGACGCTGAATCTGGCGGGCAAGTCGGGGACTACCAACGATTCACGCGACAGTTGGTTTGCCGGATTCAGCCAGGATTTGCTGGCGATCGTGTGGATGGGCCGCGACGACAACGGCAAGACGCCTTTCACTGGTGCTACCGGTGCTTTGCAGATATGGACCAGCTTCATGAAAAAGGCCGATCCCCTTCCGCTGGACATGGCGATGCCCGACAACGTGGTGCAAGCCTGGGTCAACGCCAGCACGGGACAAGGCACTGACGCGAGCTGCCCGAATGCCGTACAGATGCCGTATATTCGCGGCAGTGAGCCGCAACCCGGTCCGACCTGCGGCGGGCCTGCAGCGCCTGCCGATTCGGTGATGGATTGGGTCAAGGGCTGGTTGAATTAAGCCTTATCGAATCAAGCAAAGAGGATGTGACGTGAACAAGTGGTGGATTCCGGCTGTAACGGCTCTGGCTTTGCTCAACGGCTGCGCGTCCCAGACGCGCAGCGCTATTCCGGTGGTCGACTCAGGGTCGCGCGTTTCCAACGGCGAGCGTGTGTCTTCAAACCGTAACAACACCTACCGAGCGCCGGTTCAGACGCCGTCGCAGTCGCAGGCCATTCAGGAAGATTCCGGTGTGACGGTGATGGTGCCTGGTGGCGCCAACGCGAGCGGTGCGCCTATCTCCACCTTCGTGCCGCCAGCCTCGGCCCCGATCAGCACGGCCCCGATCGATACCTCGCCGGTCAGCCCGGCGCCGGCCAACACTACCTACACGCCGCCGGCCGCCACCGGTAGCACCTACAACATGCCTGCCTCGGCACCAACGGGCATTCCGTCGGCGTCCAGTGGCGGGCTGTCGGAAGATGAGCAGCTCGACGGCCCGGTGCTGGCCTTGCTCACCACCGCCCAGCAGCAACAGTCCGGTGGCGATCTCAATGGCGCAGCATCTAGCCTTGAGCGCGCACAGCGTGTCGCCCCCCGCGAGCCGCAGGTCTTGTATCGACTGGCGCAAGTGCGGTTGGCGCAGGGGGATGCGCCCCAGGCTGAGCAGCTGGCGCGTCGTGGCCTTACCTATGCAAACGGTCGCGCCAGCCTTCAAGCCAGCCTCTGGGGTTTGATCGCTCAGTCACGTGAAAAACAGGGTGACGCTGCCGGCGCAGCACTGGCTCGGCAGAAAGCCAATGGATAAACGCCTGCCGACCATCGCAGATCAACTGCTGTTGATCGAGCGCGAATTGCGAGTACTGGGATGGTGGAAAGAAGTGCCCCCCAGCGACGAAGCGCTGTCGAGCCGTGAGCCTTTTTGCGTCGATACGCTGGATTTCGACCAGTGGCTGCAATGGATCTTTCTGCCGCGCATGAAGACCATTCTTGAGCAGGACCTGACCCTGCCCACAGCATCGGGCATTCTTGAAATGGCGCAGATGGTCTACGCCGGCAATGCTCGAGAAACCGCCACTCTGCTGGGGCTGCTGAGGGACTTTGACCGGCTTATCACCGAGTCTGCCTGAGCCTCAGTTGCACTGATCGTCGAGGTACTGCTTGACCTCGGCGATGCGGCCCTGGCGTTCTTCTTCGGTAAAGCGCCTGAACTCCCCGTTCACTTCCTGTCGTACCCGCGGGTTGTTTTGCAACTGCGCGAGGTTGGTGCGCTGTTCCTCACAAATCTCTTTACGCTTGGCCTCTTGGGCCGCGACCTGCTTCCTGACTTTGGCATCAATCGCTTCCTGCTCCCGCGCGCCTTCCTGATTCTGTGGCGGCGGGGGAGGGGATGCGCTGACCGGTTTGCCAGTATCGATTTCCTCCACTGTCTGCCCGGCAGGAGGCTGCGCGTCAAAATGCGTCACTCCCTGGGCGTCGACCCATTTGTATACCTGCGCTGCCTGGCTGGTGGTCTGACCCAGGGCAAGTGTCAGCGTCGCTGCAAGAATCATCCAGCGCATTCCCGGTTCCTTACGTCTGTGGCAATGGCCGGAAACCTATCACAAGCGCGGCGCAACGACCTCATTCGGTGCCTTTTAACGAGCCGCGGACGAAGAAAGCGCATCGATGACTTGACTTGAGGGGGGCGAATCCGAACAATCCAAAGTTCGCTGTAGAGGGACTGCCAGAAGCAGACCGTCTCGGTAGATCATGAGGCGCACACCCGCGCCGACCCGTAACACCCGCAACGCGTTACCTCGCGCTGGGTGGGAAGACCCCGAAACACGTACAGGGGCGATCCCAATACTTGCTCAGTCAGTGCTGACGTAGTCGGCGACCACCGTCGCTCATGCTCTGCTTTGCAGTAAACCTATTAAGACCCGTCTCCTCGCTTGTGTGGACGGTATTCTGGCGTTTTAGAGGTGAACAACGTGGAGCTTTTATCTGGCGCTGAAATGGTCGTCCGCTTTTTGCGTGACGAAGGCGTAGAGCACATCTACGGGTACCCCGGCGGTGCCCTCCTGCATATATATGACGCGCTGTTCAAAGAACCGGCTGTGAGCCACATCCTCGTTCGTCACGAACAGGCCGCAACTCACATGGCTGACGGCTACGCCCGCGCCACCGGCAAGGCAGGTGTTGTGCTGGTGACTTCCGGTCCCGGCGCAACAAACGCCATCACTGGTATTGCGACCGCCTACATGGATTCGATTCCGATGGTGGTGCTGTCCGGCCAGGTCCCGAGCAATATGGTCGGTACCGACGCGTTCCAGGAAACCGACATGATCGGTATCTCCCGGCCAATCGTGAAGCACAGCTTCATGATCAAGCATCCATCGGAAATCCCGGAAGTCCTGAAAAAGGCGTTCTACCTGGCGCAGTCCGGCCGTCCTGGTCCGGTCGTTGTCGATATCCCGAAAGACATGACCAATCCGGCGGAGAAATTCGAATACATCTTTCCCAAGAAAGCCAAGCTGCGTTCCTACAGCCCGGCGGTGCGCGGCCACTCGGGCCAGATCCGCAAGGCGGTGGAAATGCTGGTCGCCGCCAAGCGTCCGGTCATCTACGCGGGCGGCGGTGTGATCATGGGCAACGGTTCGGCGCAGTTGACCGAACTGGCGCAGCAATTGAATGCGCCCGTCACCAACACGCTGATGGGGTTGGGCGCCTACCCGGGCACTGATCGCCAATTCGTCGGCATGTTGGGCATGCACGGCAGCTACACGGCAAACCTTGCGATGCACCACGCTGACGTGATCCTCGCGGTAGGGGCTCGTTTTGATGATCGCGTGATCAATGGCCCGGCCAAGTTCTGCCCCAACGCAAAAATCATTCACGTGGACATCGATCCTGCGTCGATCTCCAAGACCATCAAGGCCGACGTGCCCATCGTCGGCCCGGTCGAAAGCGTGCTGACCGAGATGGTTGCTACCCTCAAAGAGCTCGCTGAAAGCCCGAACAAGGACTCTGTGGCGACCTGGTGGAAGCAGATTGATGAATGGCGCGCCGGCGGCGAACTGTTCCCGTACAACCGCGGCGACGGCAGCGTCATCAAGCCGCAGACGGTAATCGAAACACTGTGCGAGGTGACCAACGGTGATGCCTACGTGACGTCCGACGTGGGGCAGCACCAGATGTTCGCTGCCCAGTATTACCGCTTCAACAAACCCAATCGCTGGATCAACTCCGGCGGTCTCGGCACGATGGGCTTTGGCTTGCCGGCTGCGATGGGGGTCGCGCTGAGTTTTCCGAATGACAACGTCGCCTGCGTTACGGGCGAGGGCAGCATTCAGATGAACATCCAGGAGCTGTCGACCTGTCTGCAGTACAACCTGCCGGTCAAGATCATCCTGCTCAACAACGGTGTTCTTGGCATGGTCCGCCAATGGCAGGACATGAGCTACAGCGGCCGTCACTCGCACTCCTACATGGAGTCGCTCCCTGACTTCGTAAAACTGGTCGAAGCGTACGGGCATGTGGGCATGCGCATCACCGACCTGAAGGATTTGAAGCCGATGATGGAAGAAGCGTTCGCCATGAAAGATCGCCTGGTGTTTCTTGATATCAAGGTCGACGTCGGCGAGCACGTCTACCCGATGCAGATCCGAGACGGGTCCATGCGTGACATGTGGCTGAGCAAGACGGAGCGGACATAACCATGCGCCACATCATTTCGCTATTGCTGGAAAACGAACCGGGCGCGCTGTCTCGGGTGGTCGGGCTGTTTTCGCAGCGCAACTACAACATTGAGAGCCTGACGGTGGCGCCCACCGAAGACCCGACCCTGTCGCGTCTGACGCTGACCACCGTTGGCCAGGATGAAGTGATCGAGCAAATCACCAAGAACCTCAACAAGCTGGTCGAGGTGGTCAAGTTGGTCGATTTGTCGGAAAGCGCCCACATCGAACGTGAGCTGATGCTGATCAAGGTGAAAGCCACGGGCGCTCAACGCGCCGAGATCAAGCGCACTACCGATATCTTCCGCGGCCAGATCGTCGACGTCTCCAGCAGCGTCTATACCGTGCAGTTGACCGGGACAAGCGACAAGCTGGACAGCTTCATCCAGGCGATCGGCACCACGTCCATTCTGGAAACCGTACGCAGTGGCGTCACGGGTATTGCCCGCGGCGACAAAGTACTGAGCATCTAACCTAATTTTGCAAATGGCCTTGCGGCCACGTTATCAGGGGAATTTCATGAAAGTTTATTACGACAAAGACTGCGACCTTTCCATCATCCAGGGCAAAAAAGTTGCCATCATCGGTTACGGTTCCCAGGGCCACGCTCAAGCGTGCAACCTGAAAGACTCCGGCGTTGATGTCACCGTTGGCCTGCGCAAAGGTTCGGCTACTGTCGCCAAAGCTGAAGCTCACGGCCTGAAAGTGACTGATGTCGCTTCCGCCGTCGCCGCCGCAGACCTGGTCATGATCCTGACCCCGGACGAATTCCAGTCCCAGCTGTACAAACATGAAATCGAGCCGAACATCAAGAAGGGTGCAACACTGGCCTTCTCCCACGGCTTCGCGATCCACTACAACCAGGTTGTTCCTCGTGCCGACCTCGACGTGATCATGATCGCGCCGAAAGCACCGGGCCACACCGTGCGCACCGAGTTCGTCAAAGGCGGCGGTATCCCTGACCTGATCGCCGTTTATCAGGACGCCTCGGGCAACGCCAAGAACGTTGCGCTGTCGTACGCTTCGGGCGTTGGTGGCGGCCGCACCGGCATCATCGAAACCACGTTCAAGGACGAGACCGAAACCGACCTGTTCGGCGAGCAGGCCGTTCTGTGTGGCGGTACCGTTGAGCTGGTCAAAGCCGGCTTTGAAACGCTGGTCGAAGCCGGTTATGCGCCAGAAATGGCTTACTTCGAGTGCCTGCACGAATTGAAGCTGATCGTTGACCTCATGTACGAAGGCGGCATCGCCAACATGAACTATTCGATCTCCAACAACGCCGAATACGGCGAGTACGTGACCGGCCCTGAAGTTATCAACGCCGAATCCCGTCAAGCCATGCGCAATGCTCTCAAGCGCATCCAGGACGGCGAATACGCGAAGATGTTCATCGCCGAAGGCGCCAGCGGCTACCCTTCGATGACTGCCAAGCGCCGTAACAACAAAGCGCACGGTCTGGAAATCATCGGTGAGCAATTGCGCTCGATGATGCCTTGGATCGCGAAGAACAAGATCGTCGACCAAGCCAAGAACTAAGATCACAGATCAGGTTCCTGCATGAAAAAACGCGGCCCTCGGGTCGCGTTTTTTCGTTGTGAGGACTCATCTGGTATAAAGCTGCATCGTTTGTCGGCCCAAGGCCACAAGCATTTGTCGAAATTATTCAGCTGCAAGGTATTGTCCATGAGCGAACGTCCCGAAGAGCCGAACAAGGCATCTGACGCCGAAAGCCTGCTACCCATCGATGAACATATTGAAGAGGGCCATGACGCCGAAGGGCGCAAGGTTCGCCATCGCGGCATTTATCTGCTGCCTAATCTCTTCACGACGGCCAATCTGTTTGCCGGTTTCTACGCGATCATCAGCGCAATGAGTGCGCAAAGTGCGATGAGTGCCGGTGATCAGCTAGGTGCCAGCAAATACTTCGCGTTCTCCGCGATCGCTATTTTCGTGGCAATGGTGCTCGACGGGCTTGATGGCCGAGTCGCGCGAATGACCAATACCCAGAGCGCATTCGGCGCCGAGTACGATTCGTTGTCCGACATGGTCGCGTTTGGCGTGGCGCCTGCGTTGCTCGCGTTCGGCTGGGCACTCGGGGACATGGGCAAAGTCGGCTGGATGGTCGCGTTCATCTACGTCGCAGGCGCTGCATTGCGTCTGGCCCGCTTCAATACCCAGGTTGGCAAGGCTGATAAGCGTTACTTCATCGGTCTGGCCAGTCCGGCCGCTGCTGGCGTGGTGGCGGGCACCGTTTGGGCGTTCAGTGATTACGGGATTCAGGGGTCCAAGCTGTCCTTTCTGGTCGCGCTATTGGTCGCCGCAGCCGGGATGCTGATGGTCAGCAACATCAAGTACAACAGCTTCAAGGAGCTGGACCTTAAAGGGCGTGTGCCTTTTGTGGCGATCCTCGCCGTGGTCCTGGTGTTCGCCGTGGTGTTCAGCGACCCGCCGCGCATTTTGCTGCTTATCTTCCTCGGCTACGCAGCGTCCGGTCCTATTCAATACCTGCTGCGTCTGCGTCGCCAGAGGTAGTTCATCCACCTCCATTTACCGCATACTCCGTAGCTATAGATGCTTCAGTTCTCTATAGCTGCGGAGTCATCATGATCATCAAAATACCTTCCAGATCCGATTGCAAAGAATCGGACGTCACTCCCGAATCCTTTTATCTGTCACGTCGAGCATTGCTCGGCAGTTCCCTTGCAGGATTGGCCGTTAGCGCAATCCCTGGCTGGGCAAACGCTGAGGAAGCCTCCCGTTACGCCGACGTCGAAGCCGGCGCTGCGCCTGAGTGGTTCAAAGGCAAATTGCCTACAACCAAGTGGCAAGCCGTCACCGTCCAGGGTGAGACGATCACACCATTCAAGGATGCAACGCACTACAACAATTTCTATGAGTTCGGCACTGATAAAGGTGACCCGGCGCAAAACGCGGGCTCCTTGAAGACGGAGCCGTGGAGCGTTGTCATCGACGGCGAGGTAGCCAAGCCAGGGCGTTATGCACTGGAAGACTTCATGAAGCCTTATCAGTTGGAGGAGCGTATCTATCGTCTGCGTTGCGTAGAGGCGTGGTCGATGGTGATCCCATGGCTCGGATTTCCGATCTCTGAACTGCTCAAACAGGTTGAGCCGACTGCCAATGCGAAATACATCCGCTTCGAAACGCTGCAGGATCCGAAGACTATGCCCGGTCAGCGCTCAGGCTTTGCGTTAATCGATTGGCCCTATGTTGAGGGGCTGCGCCTGGACGAGGCGATGAATCCTCTCGCAATCCTGGCAGTGGGTATGTATGGGCGAGAGCTTCCCAACCAGAACGGCGCTCCGCTGCGTTTGGTGGTCCCGTGGAAATACGGTTTCAAGAGTGTGAAATCGATTGTGCGCATAAGCCTGACCAGCGAGCAGCCGAAGACTACCTGGCAAAGCATCGCGTCGAGCGAGTACGGCTTTTATGCCAACGTTAACCCGACGGTAGACCATCCCCGGTGGACCCAGGCTCATGAGCGGCGGCTTCCGAGCGGCCTATTCAGTCCGAATATCCGCCAGACCGAGATGTTCAATGGGTACGGAGAGCAGGTTGCCTCTCTTTATACCGGGCTCGACCTACGGAAAAACTATTGATGCGTTTCATGTACTGGCGGGTATTCGTGTTCGCGGCTGCGGCTGCAGTGCCGCTGTTCTGGCTGTACCAGGCATGGATATTTGCCCTTGGTCCTGACCCGGGGAAGGTCTTGGTAGATCGCTTGGGGCTCGGGACGCTGGTCATGCTGTTGATCACGTTGGCGATGACCCCGCTGCAGCGCACAACAGGTTGGCCAGGCTGGATAGCGGTTCGTCGGCAGCTGGGTTTGTGGTGCTTTGCGTATGTGACGTTGCACATGTTGGGTTATGGCTTCTTTATCCTGGGCTTTGACTGGGCGCAACTGGGCGTCGAGCTTGTGAAGCGGCCCTACATTATCGTCGGCGCGCTGGGCTTCCTGGGTCTCCTGGCTTTGGCGATCACCTCCAACCGCTACAGCCAGCGTCGGTTGGGCACGCGCTGGAAGAAGCTGCATCGTCTGAGTTATGGGGTGCTCGGGTTGGGTCTGCTGCATATGTTGTGGATTGTGCGGGCGGATCTTAAGGAGTGGGCTATATATGCTGCGATTGGCGTACTGCTGCTAACCGTCAGAATCCCCCTTATTGCTGGACGTATTCAGCGTCGCCGGGTTCGAAAACCGAATGTTGCGACTAAAGTTTAAATAAGTGCTTGACGCCCCTCTGGATCTGTCTATAATTCGCCCCACTTCCGGCGCAGACGAAACGGAAAACTCCTTGGTAATCAAAGAGTTGGACGAAGTAAGCAGCGAGGAATGCT
>Ga0308169_10000177_pt1 | contig 120413 bp, 106 predicted proteins | sample PhyBR1_2_FD_202139 | JGI IMG/M metagenome (GOLD analysis project Ga0308169, IMG submission 202139) | Phyllosphere microbial communities from UC Gill Tract Community Farm, Albany, California, United States - DLSLSB.R1 | ecosystem: Host-associated > Plants > Phyllosphere > Unclassified | place...
GCGCGCAAGCGGGGCGGCGCGGCAGGCAGGCGCGGCATTTCGCGCGAACTCGACTGCATACTGGTCGCGCGCGACCGCGCAGGCCAGACGATCGATGCCGTCGCGGGACGCGGGCCGTTGACGGTGCTCCAGGCCGAACGCCACCTGCTGCCGGTGCTCGACCCGCAGGTGCTGCTCGTGACCGACGCCAACGCGGCCTACCGTCGCTTCGCCCACAAGCACCGTATTGCGCACCGGGCGGTCAACCTGAGCGCAGGCGAGCGGGTTCGCTCAAGCAGCGCAGTGGCAATCCACGTGCAAAACGTCAACGCGTACCACGGGCGCTTGCGCGAGTGGATCGCCCGCTTTCATGGGGTGGCCTCGCGCTACCTGCCGAATTATCTGGGGTGGCGCCGGGCGCTCGACGGTCAGCGCATTGCTTCTGTTGAGCAATTGCTTCGTATGTGATCAAACCCGTCAATAGTTAACGCTGACAGCGCCTTTTCATTTGCGCGTGCGGTTCCCGCTGCAGGCGCAGGCTTGTGCAAGAATAGCGCCCATCTTCCTACCGGCCCCAATGAACACCATGCACAAACTGATTTCAGAATTGATGAGGCTTTACCTGCCGATCGGCGCGCTCACGCCCGAGCTGCTGGCGCAGCACCTGCGCGGCGAAGACAACGTGCCGGTCAGCCTGACCGATGGCGAAGGCATGACGCGCGCGCTGATGATCCCGTTCCGCAAGGCCCGCGGCGCGCAGGGCGACGCCCACTGGACCCAATTGTGCGAAGTGGCGAACGCGCTGCAGGAGCGTCTCGGCCTGCCGCCGCCGGCAGTGAGCATCTCGGGCGGCGATGCTTATTACCTGTGGCTGTCGCTGGCCACGCCGGTGCCCGCAGCGCAGGCGCAAGCTTTCCTCGAACAGCTGCGCGACGCCTACTTCCCCGACACCGAACTGGCGCCGGACGCCGCCCTCGCCCCGGTCGCGCTGCCGCCCTGCCTGCACCCGCGCACCGGCAAGTGGGCCGCGTTCATCCATCCGGGGATGGGCGCGTCGTTCGCCGACGAGCCGGGACTGGAGATGATGCCGCCCGCCGCGGGCCAGGCCGGGTTCCTGGAAGGGTTGGAGAGCATCGACGAAGCGCAGTTCGCGCATGCGCTGGCGCTGTTACAGCCGCAGGGCGACGCGCCGCAAGCCAGCCTGGCGCTGGTGCCGGCGACGCATGCGCCGGCGGTTGACTTCGCGCTGGCAGGGCGGCCGGCCGATGGCGCATCGGCAGAGCGTATGCCGGCCGATGGTTTGCTGTTGAAGGACGCCACGCTGGAAGACATCGTGCGCCACCTGCATGCACTCAATATTGAACCGACCTTCCGCCACCTGCTGCGCTAGCGGACAGGCGGCCATCGGGACGCCGCCCAAATCCGGCCTGTGCCACACTGGTCCCATCGAAACCAGCAGCGATGGAGGACAGGATGGGTATTGAACAGCAAGCGCAGGAACAGGATGTGCAGGCGCAGGATGCGCAGCAGCCTTCGAACGACGCCGCGCAGCATGCCGACACCGATGGCCTGAAGGACAAGAAGCCCGAAGAACTGACGCCGGATGAGTTGCGCCTGATGGCCGACACAATGCCGGGCGAAGGCCCGGGCGACTAAACTAGCTTCTCAACGAACACCCGCCGCAGGACGCGGCGGGATATCTCTCGATTTACTTGGTCACCGCAATCACCGACCGCTTGCCACCCTTGAAGCCGTACAGCGTGATGGTCCCATCACGAATATCCCCACGCCCGTCGAACGCCACCGGCCCGGTCACGCCGTTGTACTGAATCTTCGCCAGTACCGGCAGATACCTGGCCGGCGACGACGATCCCGCCTTCACCATCGCTTCGGCCATCGTCATCACCGCATCGTACGCATACGGCGCATTGATCTGCACATCGACCCCGAAGCGCTTCTTGTAATCGGCACGGAACTTGTCCATACCCGCCTTGGCCTGCCCTTGCACACCGCCCGCTTCCGCGCACACCACCTGGCCGTCGGCCATGACGCCGCCGGAGAGCTTGAAGATCTCGTCCGAGCAGATGCCGTCGCCGCCCATCATGCGCACGTTCAGGCCGAGCTGCTTCATCTGACGCAGCATCGGGCCGGCGGTCGAACTGAGGCCACCGAAGAACACCAGGTCTGGCTTGGTCGCGCGGATGCGGGTCACGATGGCGCTGAAGTCCGTCGCCTTGTCGTTGGTGAACTCGCGCGCGACGATGCTGCCGCCCTGCTTTTGCAGGCTGCGCGAGAATTCGGTGGCCAGGCCCTGGCCGTAGGCTGTGCGGTCATCGACCACCGCCACGCGGCGTACTTTCATGGCATCGATCGCGTAGCGGCCCAGCGCCTGCCCCAGTTGCACATCGTTGGCGATCACGCGAAACGCCGTGTTGAAGCCTTGCTGCGTGTATTTCGGGCTGGTGCTCGACGGCGAAATCTGTGGAATGCCGGCGTTGTAATAGATCTTGGAAGCGGGAATCGTGGTGCCCGAAGTCTGGTGCCCGACCATGCCGTTGATTTTGGCGTCGACCATTTTCTGCGCCACCGTGGTGGCCTGCTTCGGGTCGCCGCCGTCGTCTTCGGCGGCCAGCTGGAACGTCACCTTCTTGCCGCCGATCGCCACGCCACGCGCATTGAGCGCTTCGATCGCCATGCGTGCACCGTTTTCGGTGTCCTTGCCGAAGAACGCCACCGGGCCGGTCACGGCGGCCGCGTGGCCGATCCGGACGACTTCCTGCGCCTGCACTTGTACCGTTGCCACGCCGGCTGCCGTCAGTGCGGCCGCCATCATCCACTTCTTGTTCATTGCTTCCCCATCAACGTGCGCGGCGGCGCCCGTGCGCCGCCCAACCGGTCATTCTACCAAGCTGGCGCCCACGCTGCATGGCAACGAAAATTGATTAAGTAACAATTCACTGGATTGTCATGCAACAGATGCGCTATCCTGCTGCCTCAGTCCGTACAAGAATGTCCGGCTCCAGGGGCACATAACAATGACAGTAACGGAGTCCATCATCGCCATTATTTCAGTCCCGGTTCGACCGGCGGCGGTCGGCGCATTCGCCGGTGGCCTGCTATTGCTGTTGTTATCGGCAGCGCTGCCGGCCCATGCCAACGCGCTCGACCGGCACCGCAGCCATGCGCACGAGCGCGCGCATGCATTGCCTGCCGACTGCAACGGCGCGGCGCCGTGCCCTGCGCTCAAGGAAGCGTCCACACGCCGCAAGCCACTGAAAGCCTCGACCCGGCGCGAATGCGTGCGCTTGGGCGCCGCGATGCGCGACAACGAACAGGCGCAGCAGCGCAGCGGGGCGCGCGGTTTGATGGAGTCGCTGCAGCAGGATGCGCACAGCCTCCGGAAGCGCTATCGCGAACTGGGTTGCCAGGACGCCGTCAAGCCTTGAAGGTAACGCTGGCTTTGAGGCCACCCAGGCGCTCGGACTGGCCAAGGGTCAGCGTGGCGCCATGGCGCTCGGCGATAGCCTTGATGATCGCCAGCCCAAGGCCGCTGCCGGCCGCTTCGCTGCCGGCCACGCGATAGAAGCGGTCGAACACGCGCTCGCGTTCGTCAGGCGGGATGCCGGGACCGCTGTCCTCGACCTGCACGATGATCCGGCCAGCTTCGGCCTGCACCGCGATGTCGACCGTGCCGCCACTGGGCGTGTACTTGACCGCGTTGTCGACCAGGTTGCGCATCAAGATCTGCAGCGCGTCGGGCTGGCCGTCGATGGATGCCGGGTCGGCCTGCTGCACGCCCAGGTCGACGCCCTTGTTGGCGGCCACGCCGGCCAGGTCGGCCACGGTGCGCCGCGCCAGGTCGGCCAGGTCGACCGGACGCGGCGCGGCGCCACCGGGCGCACTCGCCTCTTGACGCGCCAGCACCAACAGCTGCTCGACCAGGCGCGTGGCGCGGTCGATGCCGGCGGTCAGGCGCGCCACGGCGACGCGCCGCGCTTCCGGGTTGTCCGCGCGGTCCAGACTTTGCGCCTGCAACCGCAGCGCCGCCAGCGGCGTGCGCAGTTCGTGCGCGGCGTCGGCCACGAAATGCTGCTGGGCGTCGAAGGCGGCGCGCACGCGGCCGAACAGCAGGTTCAGTTCCTGCACCAGCGGATGCACTTCGTCGGGCAGGCCGCTATCGGACACCGGCGACAGATCGTCCGCCTGGCGCGACGCCAGTTGCGAACGCACCCGCGCCACCGGTTTCAATGAGCCGCTCACCACCCACCACACCACCAGCATCAGGATCGGCATCATCACCGCGATCGGGCCCAGCGTGCGCAAGGCCAGGTTGCCGGCCATGTTGCGGCGCACGGCCAGGTCTTGTGCCACCTGCACCGTTTGATTGGCGGTCTGGATCGAGAACACGCGGTAGGTGGTGCCGTTGGCGCGCACATTGGAAAAACCCAGCACCGCGCGCTGCGGCAGGCGCGCGCGCGAGACGCTGTGGAACATCTGCACGCCGTCGGGAGACCACATCTGCACCACCATGTCGTCGTTGCCGCTGGCGCTGTCGGCTTCGGCGCGGGCGCGCGCTTCGTTGTTCGACAGCGGCGTGCCGGAACGCAGCGACAGCGCCATCTGCTGCATGTGGTAGTCGAAGATCTGGTCGGCGTCGTGCAGCGCCGTGCGGTAGGCGATCGAGGCCTGGGCGATGGCGGCGAGCGTGATCGCGGCGAGCAGGAACCAGAGCAGGCGCCCGCGCAGCGAGTGCGTCATTTTCATAACTTGGGAACCATATAGCCCACGCCGCGCACGTTCTGGATCAAGTCGCTGCCGAGCTTCTTGCGCAGGCCGTGGATATAGACTTCGACGGCGTTGCTGGAGACTTCATCGCGCCAGCTGTACAGCTTTTCTTCGAGCTGGGCGCGCGACAGCACCGCGCCGGGACGGGCCACCAAGGCTTCAAGCACCGCCCATTCGCGCGCCGACAGCGACACGGCGGCGCCATCGACCAGCACTTCGCGCGTGGCCGGATTGACCGTGATGTTGCGGTACTCGAACACCGGCTCGCCACGCCCGGCGGCGCGCCGCAGCAGCGCGCGGATGCGCGCCAGCAGTTCGTCGAGGTCGTAGGGTTTGAGGACGTAGTCGTCGGCGCCGGCATCCAGCCCGGCGATGCGCTGCGCCACTGAATCGCGCGCGGTGGCGACCAGCACCGGGGTGCGGTCCTTGCGCGCGCGCATCGAGCGCAGCACCTCGAGGCCATCCTTGCGCGGCAGCCCCAGGTCGAGCAGCACCAGGTCGTAGTTCTGGTTCTGGATCAGGGCGGTGTCGGCCATCTCGCCGTCCTTGACCCAGTCGACCGCGTAGTGCTCGGCCCTGAGCAGGTCGAGCACCACTTCGCCGATCATCGTGTCGTCTTCTACCAGCAGTAGCCGCATGTTGTTTCCATTTCTGAAGCTGGGCGGAAGAAGGACGCCGAGCTTCCTTAACCGATCCGCACCGGAATGAAGATTTTGTCACTCCCGCGCTGGATCAGCAAGGCCACCGACTTGCCGGCCTTGGAAACCACCGAGCGCACCTGGTCGATCGAGTTCACCGGACGGCCATTGACCGAGATGAGCACGTCGCCCGGCTCGATGCCGGCAATCGCGGCGGCGCCGGATGCATCTTCGATCACCAGGCCGGCAGCGATGCCGCTCTGGCGCCGTTCGACCGGCTCCAGGGGACGCAGCGACAATCCCAGCTTGACGCTGTTGTCGACCGATGCGACCTGTTCTTCCTGGCCGCGCTTGGCCTTTTCGCTGGCGTCGCCCAGGGTCGCATCGATGCGCACCAGTTTACCGTCGCGCCAGACGTCCAGCGCCACGCGCTCGCCGGGCTTGGACAGCGCCAGCATGCCCGGCAAATCGCCCGAGCCGATGATGGTCTGGCCGTTGGCACGGCGGATCACGTCGCCCGATTTCAGGCCCGCCTTGTCGGCCGGGCCACCGCGTTCGACGCTCGAGATCAGGGCGCCTTCGGGCGACTCGAGCTTGAACGAATCGGCAAAGCCCTGGCCGACTTCCTGTACTTGCACACCGAGCTTGGCATGCTGCACCTTGCCGGTAGCGACGATCTGGTCCTTGATGCGCACCGCGAGGTCGATCGGGATCGAGAACGACAAGCCCTGGTAGCCGCCGGTCTGGCTGTAGATCTGCGAATTGATGCCGACCACTTCGCCGCGCGTATTGAACAGCGGACCGCCCGAGTTGCCGGGGTTGACGGCGACGTCGGTCTGGATGAACGGCACTTGGCTGTCGTCGCCCAGGTTGCGGCCGGTGGCGCTGACCACGCCGGCGGTGACAGTGCTTTCGAGGCCGAACGGCGAACCGATGGCCAGCACCCACTCGCCCACCAGCAGCGACTTCGATTTGCCGATCGGCGTCACCGGTAAATTCTTGGCGTCGATTTTCAGCACGGCCACGTCGGTACGCGGGTCGGAGCCGAGCACCTTGGCGCGGAATTCGCGGCGGTCCTGCAGCTTGACGGTAACTTCGTCGGCGTTCTGCACGACGTGGGCGTTGGTAAGGATGACGCCGTCCGGGCTTACGATGAAGCCCGATCCGGCGCCGAAAACGGGCGCTTCACGACCACCGCGGCCACCACCGTAGCGCGGGTCCTGAAACTGCTTGAAGAATTCATAGAACGGGTGGCTCGGGTCGAGGCTCGGCATGCCGCCGCCACGATTGGCGGTCTTGGTGCTGCCGACGACCTGGATGTTGACCACTGCCTTGCCGTTCTGCGCGGCGATGCGCGTGAAGTCGGGCAGCGCGACCGTGCTGGCCGGCGCGCCGGCGGCGGCGGCTGGCGCCGGCGCGGGGGCTGGCGCCGGCGCAGGTGCGGCTGCAACGACAGGCGCGGCTTCGGCCGCGACGTTATTGTGATTGACTGCGATTGCACCGACCGCGCCGCCAATGACACCCGCGGCACACAGGGCCAGCGTAAGGCGTTTGGCAGTGATGGCAGTAACGGTACCTTGGTTCGACATGGCTGTGCTCCTGATGAAATATATTGAATCGACGATGTGAACGATCGATGAACGTATCTTCCCGCATGCGCCTTAGACAATACTTAAGTGATCGAAGCGGCGTCTTAAAGCGGACTTAATGAACCTACGTGGGCATCGGTCGCGCCGCGTGTGGGACCACAAATAACGGGGCGCGGACGTGCAAAGGGCGCCCTTGCGAGCGCCCTTCTTTCAAACGACTACCTTGGCATTAGCCTTGGCGTTGCAGCCGGCTTCAGGCCGCGCGTTGTTCCAGCGCCTGCACGTTGCCGGTGTTGCCCAGCGCGTCGGCGATGGCGATCTTGCGTGGCTTGAGCGCTTCCGGCACTTCGCGCACCAGTTCGATGGTGAGCATGCCATTGTCGAACGACGCGGTGGTGACCTTCACGTGATTGGCCAGCTGGAAGCGCTGTTCGAAATCACGGGCTGCAATGCCGCGGTGCAGGAAGGTACGCTGCGCGGTGTCTTTCACCTTGCGGCCGGTAACCACCAGGCTGTCACGCTCGGTGACGATTTCGACTTCGTCGCGCGAGAAGCCGGCCAGCGCCATCACGATGCGGTATTCGTCTTCGCTCACCAGCTCGATGTTGTACGGTGGGTAGCTTGGCTGCGCCTCGGCGCGTTGCTCGAGCAGGTTGGCCAGGCGATCGAAACCGATGGCGGAACGGTACAGGGGAGTCAGGTCAAAAGTACGCATGATATTCATATCCTCGTTAAGTTAAGCGATAAGTGACGGACCTCGTTGAGCATCCGTTGAGTCCAATCTAAAGGCATCCCAAGAGGTTTTCAAGGGATACGAAATACGGATTTTCATATAATTTATCGAATTTTATTTGCATCATGTTTCAGTGGAAATTACATGGAAATTCGCGTTTGGGTGCGTGCTACACTCGTTTTCTTGTGCCTTGAATTCTTGTCTCCGCCATGACCGCATCCCACAGTTTGTTCGCCCGCGCCGTCCGTCCGGCCGGCGCCCTCGCCCTCGCTTTTGCACTTGCTTTCCCTGCCGCCGCCGCCGTTCCAACGGTCGGCAAGGATGCCTATCCGGGCACCATCGCGCTGCACGTCGACGCGTCGAATTTGTCGCAGCAAGTGTTCCGCATGCGCCTGTCGATGCCGGCGCGTCCGGGCCCGATGACGCTGCTCTATCCACAATGGGCGCCGGGTAACCACGGCCCCAACATCCCGCTGACGCAGCTGGCGGGCCTGAAGTTCAGCGCCGGCGGCAAAGCCGTCGAATGGACGCGCGACCCGGTCAATGTCTACGCTTTCCACGTCACCGTGCCGCAAGGCGCGACGACGCTCGAAGCCGAGTACCAGTTCCTGTCGCCGCTCGACACCACGCAGGGCCGCATCACCATGACCGACGACATCCTCGGCGTGCAGTGGCAATCGGTGGCGCTGTACCCGGCCGGCTACGATGCGCGCCGCATCACGGTGCAGCCGACATTGACGCTGCCGAAGGACTGGCAGTTCGCCAGCGCGCTGGAGGTCGAAGGCCGCACTGGCGATGAAGTACGCTTCAAACCGCACGACCTCGATACGCTGGTCGATTCGCCCCTGTTCGCCGGCCGCTATTTCAAGCGCATCGACCTGGCGCCGGGCGCCAAAGTACCGGTGATGCTCAACGTGGTGGCCGACAACGCCGAGAACCTGGAAGCCAAGCCGGAACAGATCGCACTGCACCGCGCGATGGTGGACCAGGCGATCAAATTGTTCGGCTCGCAGCACTACAAGCACTACGACTTCCTGTTCGCGATCTCGGACGAATTCGGCGGCATCGGCCGCGAGCACCATCAGTCGAGCGAGAACGGCGTCAAGCTGGGCTACTTCAGCGAGTGGAACCGCAACGAAGCCGGACGCGAACTGCTGCCGCACGAATTCGTCCACTCCTGGAACGGCAAGTTCCGTCGCCCGGCCGGCCAGGACGTCCCCAACTTCAACACGGCGCTGCAGAACGAACTGCTGTGGGTGTACGAAGGCCAGACCCAGTTCTGGGGCAAGGTGCTGGCCGCGCGTTCGGGCCTGGTGTCGCAGAACCATGCGCGCGATGCGCTGGCGATCGACGCCGCGCGCTACGACAAGACGCAAGGCCGCGACTGGCGCGCGATGCAGGACACGGTGAACGACCCGATCATCAACGGCCGCCGTCCGATCGGCTGGGGCAACTGGCAACGCAGCGAAGACTACTACACGGAGGGCATGCTGATCTGGCTCGACGTCGACACCAAGATCCGCGAGATGTCGGGCGAGAAGCGCAGTCTCGAGGACTTCGCGCGCGCCTTCTTCGGCGTCGAGAACGGCCGCGTCGATGCGCTGCACTACACGTTCGACGATGTGGTCAAGACGCTGAACCGGGTGCAGAAATTCGACTGGGCGCCGTTCCTGCGTTCGCGCCTCGATGGCCACGGCCCGGGCGCCCCGCTCGACGGCCTGGCGCGCGCCGGCTGGAAGCTGGTCTACAGCGACACCCCGAGCGACGCCGGCCGCGCATCGGAAGAACGCAGCAAGACCACCGACTTTACCTATTCGCTCGGCTTCTCGGTGCGCCAGGATGGCGGCGTGACGGGCCTGATCTGGGACGGCGTGGGTTTCCGCGCCGGCCTGGCTGCGAACAGCACCATCGTTGCGGTCAACAACCGCGTGTACAAGGGCGATGTGCTCAAGGCCGCGGTGCGCGAGGCCAAGGATGGCAAGGGTCCGATCGAACTGCTGGTCAAGAAAGGGAACAACCTGCGCATCATCTCGCTCGATTACAAGGACGGCCTGCGCTACCCGCGCCTGGAGCGCATTGCCGGCACCAGGGATCGTCTCGAGAGCCTGTTCAAGGCCAAGTAAGCGTCTGGACGGTTGAAGCGACGGCGGCCTGCGGGTCGCCTTTTTTTATTGGTGCCGGCTGAACGCATATAGGCTGTTGTGTCAAACTGGTGGCACGATCGCTACCTGTCGCCGCCATGAACAAGTTCGCAGCCAAGCCCTACCTCCAACGCATCTGGCCCGATTACGGGGGCGACGTCGACCTCGATGCGTTTCCGTTCAACGTGCCTGCGGTGCGCGATTTGCAGCAGATCGAGTTTCATGCCGACGTCACTTTCTTCGTGGGCGAGAACGGCAGCGGCAAGTCGACGATCCTGGAAGCGATTGCGCTGGCGCTGGGCTTCGGGGTCGAGGGCGGGCCGATGAGCATCCAGCTGCTCAACACGCTGGGCGAACGCTCTGCCCTGGCGCCACATATCCGCACATCGCGCAGCTTCAAGCGTCCGAAGTACGGCTACTTCATGCGCGCCGAAAGCTTCTTCAATGTGGCGACCTACATGGGCAAGGAGCTGCATGCGCGCTCGCACGGCGAAGCATTCATGAGCGTCCTGCTCGACAAGTTCAGGAGCGACGGCTTGTACCTGCTGGACGAACCGGAAGCGGCGCTCTCGCCGAATCGCCAACTGGCCGCGCTGCGCGTCATCCACCAGCTGGTGCAGGAGCGCTCGCAATTCATCATCGTCACGCACTCGCCGATCTTGCTGGCCTATCCGGGTGCGAAGATCTTGTCGTTCGACGGTAGCGGCATCACCGAGGTGGCGTACGAGGACACCGAGCATTTCGCGACCACGCGCGACTTCTTGAACCACTATCCGCGCCGGCTCGACCAGTTGCTGGCGCCGGATTGACAGTAGCTGCGCCGATGCTCTTCCTGCCGCGTTTCAGCTCCACTTGCCGCGCTGGTTCACCAACGTCTTCTTGCCCTCAGTGACCATCAGCCGGCCGTCGGCGTACACGGTGTAGGTGACGCGGCCCGAGCGGAACACATAGCCCTGGAACGCGCACGGCGTGACGCCATCACGGCAGGTCGAATGCAGCGTCTTGCCGCGCAGCGTGATCGCTTTGCCGGACTTCTTGCTGGTGCCGGTATAGGTCACGTTGTCGCAGGTGACGTTCCCCTCTTCGCAGTTCTGCGTGATCGTGACCTTGTAGCCCGCGGTATCGAGCGTTTCGGCGTGCGCCGATGCGGCCAGCAGCAGTGCGGCGCAGGCGGCCGGTATCGTGAATCGTTGCATGCAGCCTCCTTGTCGACGTTGTTGCGTCGATTATCCATGGGCCTGCATGACCGACCGTTCGCTGGCACGCTTATGGCCGGACCCGGCGCTATCGGGCATTACGGATAATGTTCGGCATCAGGCGGTGCTACCGCCCGGCCATATCAGTTGATTTTTTCTAGCGAGCGAAGGCCTTCAAAAGTCGGTGCTATGCTCGGGCTAACGCGAATGCCGATGTGTTCAACAGCCCAACAAAACATGTTTCAAGGCGACGATATGAAAGACGTAAAAGTGGATGTGCGTGTCAATGTAGGCGTGGATTCAGCAAGCGTGATTTTGCTGCTGGCCTCTGCAGCGGCGGCATTATTTTTCTACAAGCAAAACAAGCAAGACAAGCTGGCATCGAGCCCCGTGCAGGACGCGGCAGGCGCGGCGCGGCGCCTGACCTGACGCCCGGCGATTCATGTAGCGGCGCTGCGCCGCCGCAGCGCGCAGCGGCATGGCATGGCAGAACAGGACAGGACAGGACAGGACAGGACAGGACAGGACAGGACAGTTTCCTGGTCAGTGCGAGCGTCGCGCAAGAACGATCGTACTTGACGTGATCACGATGTCAGGCGCGAAGCGCAATTGTTCGACATGGCGCTGCAGCGTCTCGACATCCTGTTGCGTGGCCCCGCCGTCAAATTCAATCTCGATATTAACGAAACCATGCCCTGTGTTCGAGGTGCATCCGCTTATCCGCGGCAAGGTGAGCAGGGAGCCTTCGAGCGGATTGGTGATGGTCGCTTCGATTCGCTCGGGAGATTGCTCGGTGACCAGGTAGCGCACCGCCACGACCGACTCTGGCGGCTCGCCGGCTGACACCAGTTGTGCGCCCAGCAGCATTCCCGCAGCCAGGATGAAAGACCGTCGATGCTGGACTGGACGCATGGCCTTACCTTGGCCGGTGGATAGCGCACAGTTTATTGCCGTCCGGATCGCGGACATAGGCCAGGTGCATGGCCCCCATGCTGCCTTCCCGCAGGCCCGGCGGTTCTTCGATCGAGGCGCCGCCATGGGCCAGCGCGACATCGTGGAATTGCTGCACCTGCTCGGGCGAGTTGCACTTGAAGCCGATGGTGGCGCCGTTGGCGAACGTCGCCTGCTCACCGTTGATCGGCTCGCTCACGCAGAAGCTGTTGCCGTCATGGCGATAGAACAGGCGCGTGTGGCCGGTATCGGCCTTGTTGACGATCGGCTCGCCCGCGCCGAGTATGCCGAGCACGGCGTTGTAAAACTGCTTCGAGCGTTCGATATCGTTGGTGCCGACCATGATGTGATTGAACATTCGCCTGTCTCCTTTATGTGGTGTCGTGATGTAATGCCGCGGCCATATCGCCGGGCGAAATAAATATAGCATCTGTCGGCAGGCAATCGCACGCTTGCTTCTGCGCTTATTCCCATGCCCATGGCATCGCGGCGCGCACAAGCCGCCGGCAAACTTCACACGGTCCTGGCCGCCCTACCCGCACAAGCGCTACAACAACCGGCCCGGCGTCACATCCCCGCCCTACCCGAACAAGCCATGCAAGAACCAGCGCGGCGCCGCGTCCTCGCCCGAGCCAGTGATGCGCTCGCGATACACCCAGTACAAGGTATGGTCCTTGCCTTCGGCAATGAAATAGTCGCGCGTCTGCGTCTGGCTCCACCACCCCGCTTCGATGCGTTCGGGATTCGACGCCACCCGCAAGGGCGAGCCATAAAACGGCCGGTGGTCGCGCATCAAGAGCGCGATCGGCTTGGCCAGCAGCCAGCTCGGCCTCGGCAAGCTTTGCACATCCGGCGGCATCTGCGCCGCGCGCGCAGAAAGGCTGACCTTTTGCTGCACCGGCACCCAGGCATTGGCGACCTCGGGACGGTAATCGGCATGCGGCAGCGCCTGCAGGACATTGTCGGCGCCCAGGCGCGCCACCAGCAGTTCGATCATGCGCATGCGGTCTTCTTCGCTGCCGCCGGGGTCGGGAAACAGCGAATCGGTGGGCGGCGCCATCGCCTGCAGTTGCTGCGCTTCCAGGCCGATGCCGATCACCGGCGCGTCGAGTTCGATCTTGGCGAGGCGCTCGCGCAGCAGGCGTATCAAATGCTCTTCGCGCCAGGTCGGTTCGGCCAGCGCCAGGTCGATCGGCGTGGGCGGACGCGCCACCTTGCCGCGCTCGTGTTCGAGCGACAAGCGGATGCGTTCGACCGCCAATTGGCGCGCGCACAGCCAGCCGGTCATCTGCAGCAGCAGGTGGTGGGCGCCGGCCAGCAGCAGGTCGGCCTGCTCGATGCGGTCGAACAGTTCAAGGCGCGCATGAAACCGGTCTGGCGGCGTCACCCATTCGAACAGTTCGTGACTCTGGCCGTAGGCAGCGTCGAGCACGTCGAGCAGCGCCCGGCCGCAGCGCCGTTGCAGGCCCGGGCGCGGCAGGCGTCGCAGCGCGTCGAGCCGGCGGCAGCCGAGTCCTTCGAACCAGGCCGAGAACGGCCGCGCCGGCGGCAGCAGTGCTACCGGCAGGCGGTCGAGACGGCGTTCGAGCGAGGCCATGCGCACAGCGCGGCCAGCGTTGCGGCGCGCCAGCAGCCAGGCGCCGCGCGCGGTGGGAGCGCAGCTGATGCAGGCCGTGAAGCCCAGCGCGTGCATGTTGGCGCGGATGCGCGCGCACAGGGGGCGGATGCCGCCGAACAGGCGCAGGCTGGCGCCGACGTCGAGCAATAGGCTCGCTTCTTCGGCCAGCGCCACCTGTGGCGTGTACTGCAGCATCGCCATCGCCGCCGCTTGCAAGGCGTCGGCTTCGCGCTCGTGGCTGCGTTCGAGGATGCGCGCTTCGGGCATCAGCATCAAGACGCCACCACGGCGCATACCCGGCTGAACGCCGGCGGCGCGCGCCAGCGGCGACAGCGCCATCACCCGCTCCTGTTCCAGCACCACGCTGCCAGGGTCGCTGCCGGAAGCCGCACCTGCGCCAGCACCAGCGCCGGCTTCAGTGCGCCAGCGTGGGCTGAAGACCTCGAGCGGTAGCTGGGGCAAATACAGGCCGATCCAGAGGCGCATGGCGTTGCAACAGTGAAGGAGTGAGAGGCAGGAACAGCGGCGCTTCGCGCAGCGGTCCCCGGCGTTTGACGAAGTCGATGGTCATGCCGCCGGCCGCCGGGCGCAGCGCCAGGCGCAGCGGCGCAGGCGACGCGTCTTGCGCTGCGGCCAGCGGGCGGAGCATGAAAAACAGCGTGTCGCCACCCTGCGCCGCCAGATGCAGGCGGCGCAGGCTGTCGGCGCGTACGTGATTGGTCCAGAACAGCAGCGCGCCGCAGCTGCCGCTACGCAGCACCTGCTCGGCCGCCCACAGGGCATCGGCGCTGCGCGTGCTGCGTAGCCACAGCAAGTGGGCCGGATCGAGGCCGAGCGCGGCCAGCGCCAGCGCCTGCGGCGGATGGGGCGGCTGCAGCAGCACGATGCGGCGCTCGGCGCAGGCCGCCAATGCCGGGCGCAGCAGACGCATCTCGCCGATGCCGGGCTGCTGCAGCATCAGATCGACCAGGGTGCCGCTGGGCCAGCCGCCACCGGGAAGCTGGCCGGACAAGGCCGCGTGGCCGGTGTCGACGCAGCGCGTATCGGCGCGCGCCAGTTGCGAAGCACGCCATAACGATGGGTGCAACGCTTCGGGCGCAGCGAGAATGGATGAGCAATTCATGACATGTTGGCAGACTGATACTGTATAAACGTACAGTACTCTTTGAAGTTGGGTTTGGCAAGGTTTTTTCTTTTTGCCTATCCCGTTCAAGTCATCGCTATTGAGCGCAATTAAACGTGCTGTCAGCAGGGCCGGCACTATGTCAACGCTTGTTTATTGGCGCTTTGGCGCCAAATGATTCAGCGCGTCACTTTCGTATGGCGCCAATGAACAAGGAGCATCCATGGACGACGACATCCTGGTCCGCAAGGCCGCTACCATCGAACGCTGCTGCCTGCGCGCGCGTCAAGAATTCGACAAGGACCCGGCCACTTTTCCCGACGACGTCACGCGCCAGGACGCGGCCACGCTGAACGTGATCCGCGCCTGGGAAGCGGCGATCGAGATGGGCGACTATGTGATCGGCGCCGCGCGCCTGGGGCTGCCGCAGGACGAGCGCGAAGTCATCACCCTGCTGGCCGAGCGTGGCTGGATCGCGCCGCTGCTGGCCGAAGACCTGAAACGCACCGGCGAATTCTGCCGCGCGGAATGGGATTACCAGCAAGGACCGCTGCCGGCGCTGGTCACCATCATCAAGCGCGGCCTCGACGATTTCACCGATTACGCGGCGGCCTTGCTGGCCGGCGCCAGTACTGTCGAGTGAGCCAGGAAGTGATGCGGCGCCGGGCAACACCAATTGTCAGCGCGCCAACTTTGCCCTAACTGGTATCATGCGCCATTTTCCGGAGGCCGCAGCGCCGCTTGCCAGACACGAGCGCCCGCCAATCCGCACTCATCAGCAAAACAAAAAATGACCACACCAAACAATCTGCCCGGCTTCTTCAGCCGTCTTTCGATCGCCTTCGGCGCCCTGTTCAAGTCGCTGGGCGACGCCGAGTTTGCCGCGCGCGTGCGCGATGACGGCGTCGGCCCCACCGCCGCGCCTGCGCCGACACCGGCCCCGGCGCCCGTCGCAAAACCAACCCCGGCTCCGACGCCTGCGCCAGCCCCGCTGCGCGCCCCAACCCCGGATTCGGCCCTGCAACTGCTGAGCCTGTTTCAGCGCGAAGCACGCCTGATCGACTTCACGCAGGAAGACCTGTCCGCCTACTCCGACGCCGACATCGGCGCCGCCGCGCGCGTGGTGCACGAAGGCTGCGCCCGCGTGCTGCGCGAGCACTTCACCATCGAGCCGGTGCGCGTTGAAGCCGAAGGCAGCCGCGTCACCCTGCCGGAAGGCTTCGACGCCGCCAGCGTGCGCCTGACCGGCAACGTGGTCGGCAAGGCGCCGTTCAGCGGCACGCTGAGCCACCGCGGCTGGCGCGCGGCGAAAGTCACGCTGCCGCAACTGGCCGAGAGCCACGACGCACGCGTGCTGGCACCGGCGGAGGTGGAACTGTGAGCGATCAAAACACGCCTCGCTACGCCATCGGCATCGACCTCGGCACCACCCACAGCGCCCTGTCATACGTCGACCTGCAAGCCAGCGATGGCGAAAAGGCGGTCGAATCGGTGCTGCCGATCCCGCAGCTGACCGCGCCCGGCACCGTCGAAGCGCTGCCGCTGCTGCCATCGTTCCTGTACCTGCCGCACCCGGACGAACTGCCAGCCGGCGAACGCGCCCTGCCTTGGAGCGAGAACGAAGAAACCGCGATCGCCGGTGAAATGGCGAGGAGCCGCGGCGCCACCACCCCGATCCGCCTGGTGTCGTCGGCCAAGAGCTGGCTGTGCCACCCGGGCGTCGACCGCCGCGCCGCGATCCTGCCGCAGGATGCGCCCGACGAAGTGACCCGTATTTCGCCGCTGACGGCATCGACCCGCTACCTCGCCCACCTGCGTCAGGCCTGGAACGCGGCGCATCCGGACGCGCCGTTCGACCAGCAATCGGTGACGGTCACCATCCCCGCCTCGTTCGATCCGGGCGCGCGTGAACTGACCGCCGAAGCGGCGCGCCTGGCCGGCTTCGCGCCGACCCTGCTGGAAGAGCCGCAAGCGGCCCTGTACAGCTGGATCCAGGGCAGCAACGGCCGCTGGCGCAAGCAGGTCTCGCCCGGCGACATCATCCTGGTGGTCGACGTCGGCGGCGGCACCAGCGACTTTTCCCTGATCGCGATCCTCGAGCGCGACGGCAAGCTCGAACCGCACCGCATCGCGGTGGGCGACCATATCCTGCTCGGCGGCGACAATATGGACCTGGCGCTGGCCCACTTCGTGGCGCGCAAACTCTCGGCCAACGGCACCCAACTGGATGCCTGGCAGATGCGCGCCCTGACCTATGGCTGCCGCAGCGCCAAGGAAGAACTGCTGGCCAACCCGAACGCCGTCACGCATCCGATCGTGGTGCCGAGCCGCGGCTCGAAGCTGATTGGCGGCTCGATCCGCACCGAACTCACGCGCGACGAAGTCACCGCCTTCATTACCGATGGTTTCTTCCCACGCGTCGAAGCCGGCGCCCGCCCTGCCGTGCGCGCCCGCGCCGGCCTGACCCAACTCGGCCTGCCATACGCGCAGGACGCGGCAATCACGCGCCACCTGGCCGCATTCCTGGCGCGCCAGGCCGGCGCCACCGCCGAACTGGAAGGTTTTGCTGGCCGCGTCAATGCAGAGCACAGCTTCCTGCATCCGAGCGCGGTGCTGTTCAACGGCGGCGTGTTCAAATCCGGCATCCTGGCCCAGCGCGTGATGGACACCATCAACGACTGGCTGTACATGGAAGGCGCGGAGCCTGCGCGCATGCTCGAAGGCGCCGACCTCGATCTGGCGGTCGCGCGCGGCGCGGCTTACTTCAGCTACGCCCGTCGTGGCGGCGGCGTGCGCATTCGCGGCGGCACGGCACGTTCGTATTATGTTGGCGTCGAATCGTCGATGCCGGCCATTCCCGGCATGGAGCCGCCGCTGGAAGCGCTGTGCGTGGCGCCGTTCGGCATGGAAGAAGGTAGCGAGCTTGCGTTGCCGGGCCAGGAATTCGGCCTGGTGGTGGGCGAGCCGGTCACCTTCCGCTTCTTCGGTTCCACCACCCGGCGCCAGGACCGCATCGGCGAAGTGCTCGAGTTCTGGGGGCCGGACGAGCTGCAGGAGATGAACGAGATCCAGGCCACGCTGTCGCCGGAAGGCCGCGTTGCCGGCGATGTGGTGCAAGTCAAACTGCATGCGCTGGCCACTGATGCCGGCACGCTGGAACTGGCTGCGGTGGCGCGTGACGGCCAGCGCTGGAAAGTCGAATTCGACGTTCGCACTGGACCCGAGGGCCAGTGACCTACCTCGTCGGCATCGACCTGGGCACCACCAATACGGTGCTGGCCTATGCCGCGCCCGACCGCAATGGTCCGGGCGCGATCGAGCTGTTTTCGATCGACCAATTGGTGGCGCCCGGCGAAGTGGCCGGCGCGCCGCTGCTGCCATCGATGCGCTATCACCCCGGCGAAGATGAACTCGCGCCGGGCGAACTGCAACTCCCCTGGAACCTTCAGGATGTCGCGGGCGTCGAGCGCGTCGCCGTCGGCCGCCTGGCGCGCCTGCTCGGCGCCGCCACGCCGGGCCGGCTGGTGGCCAGCGCCAAGAGCTGGCTATCGCACCAGGGCGTCGACCGCATGGCGCCGATCCTGCCGTGGGGCGCGCAAGGCGATGTCGCCAAGGTGTCGCCGGTGGCGGCCAGCGCCAGCTACCTGGCGCACTTGCACGCAGCCTGGAACCGGCGCTTTCCCAAGCAACCTTTGGCACGCCAGCAGATCGTCCTCACCGTCCCCGCTTCGTTCGACGAAGGCGCGCGTGCACTGACGCTGGAAGCGGCGCGTCTGGCTGGTTTGCCGGACGTGCGCCTGCTGGAAGAACCGCAGGCGGCGCTGTACGACTGGCTGTATCGCCATCGTGAAAATCTGGCGCCGTCGCTTAGCGACGCGCGCCTGGTGCTGGTGGCCGACGTCGGCGGCGGCACCACCGACTTCAGCCTCGTGAAGGTCGAGGTCAATGACGGCGAGCCGACCCTGACCCGCATCGGCGTCGGCAACCACCTGATCCTCGGTGGCGACAATATGGACCTGGCGCTGGCCCACCTGATCGAAGCGCGCATGGCCGAGCAGGATGGCGCAGGCGCGCCGCGCACGCGCCTGTCCGCCGCGCGCCTGGCCCAGCTCACCGAACGATGCCGCGCTGCGAAAGAGCAGCTGCTGGCCGCCGATGCCCCGGACAGCGTCAGCGTCACCCTGCTCGGCGCCGGCAGCCGCCTGATCGGCGCCAGCCGCAAGGCCGAACTGCGGCGTGACGACATCGAACGCATCGTGCTCGATGGCTTCTTCCCGCTCAATCCCGAGCGCGAAGAAGCGCACCGCGCGCGCGCCGGCATCGTCGAATTCGGCCTGCCGTATGCCAGCGACGCCGCCGTCACGCGCCACCTGGCCGGCTTCCTGCGCCAGCACGCAGCCGCAGCACGTGAGGCGCTTGGCATCGCGGACGACAGTGCGATTCCGGTACCCGACACCGTGCTGCTCAACGGCGGCGTATTCCGCGGCGAAGCGTTGGCGCGGCGCCTGGCCGACACCTTGGCCGGCTGGCGCGGCGCGCCGCTGCGCGTGCTGCACAACGAGAATCCCGACATCGCCGTCGCGCGCGGCGCTGTCGCCTACACGCTGGCGCGCCAGGGCCTGGCACCAAGCATCGCCAGCGGCGCCGCGCGCAGCTACTACCTGTTGCTGGATGATGGCCGCGCCGACAAGCTGTCCGCCGTGTGCCTGCTGCCACGCGGCACGCCGGCCGCAGTCGAAGTCGCGCTGGCTGGCCGCAGCTTCGCGCTGCGCGTTGGACGCCCAGTGCGCTTTCACCTGGTCTCGACGGTGGCCGACGCCGGCGCCGCACCACAGGCCGGCGACCTGGTCGAACTCGATCCCGCCGACGTGGTGCGCCTGCCGACCATCGCCACCGTGCTGCGCGCAGCGCGCGGCGCAGCCAAGGGCGAAGCGCCGACCGAGATCCCGGTGCAGCTGGTGGCGATGCTCAGTGAAATCGGCTCGCTCGACGTCCACTGCGTGGCCGAACAAGGCGGCCAGCGCTGGCAACTGGCATTCCAGTTACGCGGCCAGGACGACGTTGAGGAAGGTTCAGAAGACGAAGCCCTGCCGCCCGGCCTGGACGCCGCAATCGAAAAGATCGAACGCGTCTTCGGCACCCGCTCCAGGCAAGTCGACGCCAAGGAAGTCAAACAGCTGCGCGGCGGCCTGGAACACCTGCTCGGATCACGCGAACGCTGGACCACGCCGCTGCTGCGCCGCCTGTTCGATGCGCTAATGGCGCGTTCGAAAGGCCGGCGCCGTTCGGTCGAACACGAGCGCGCCTGGTTCAACCTGGCCGGCTACTGCCTGCGTCCCGGCTTCGGCGATGCGCTCGACGAATGGCGCATCGAGCAGTTGTGGACGATGTTCGAAGGCGGCGTGCAGCACCACAAGGATAGCCAGGTGCGCGCCGAATGGTGGACGCTGTGGCGGCGCGTGGCCGGCGGCCTGCCGCTCGACGCGCAACTGCGGGTGCTGGACGATTTCGCCTTCAACCTGCAAGCCGACGAATCCGAACGCGGACGGCGCCCGGTGACGCTGGTCGACGGCAGCGAAGAAGACATGCTGCGCGTGGGCGCTTCGCTCGAGCGCATCCCGTCGGCCTGGAAGGCCGAGATCGGGGAATGGCTGCTGAAACGGATCATGGAAATCAGCGCCGCCGGCAAGCCGGACGCACGCGCGGTCGCACGTTACGGGCGCTATCTGTGGGCGCTGGGCCGGGTCGGCGCGCGCCAGTCGTTCCAGTCCAGCGCGCACGAAGTGGCGCCGCCCGATGTCGCCGAAGGCTGGCTGCAAACGCTGATGCAGCTCGATTGGCGCCGCATCGAACCGGCCGGCTTCGCCGCCGCCCACATCGCGCGCATGACGGGCGACCGTTCGCGCGACATCGGCGACACCGTGCGCGCCGAAGTACTGCGGCGCCTGGCCGCGAGCGGCGCGCCGCCGGCGTGGACGGCGATGGTGCGCGAGGTGGTGGAACTCGATCATGCGGTGGAAACGCGCCTGCTGGGCGACGCGCTCCCGCCCGGGTTGAAGCTGCTGCGCTGAACGTAAAAACGGCCGGTCTGCGCTTCGGGTAGACTGGTCTTTTCGCGTTGCAGCACCATCATCCCCGTTCATGAAACAGCCTTATCACCTGCCTGTCCTGCTGGTTGCCCTGATTGCCGGCATCATCATCTACGCCTTTACGCATCGCCCCGCGCCGCAACCCGAGGCCGCGCCGCCGCTGGTGTCGCTCGAAAAAATGGGCCACCTGGTCTCGCTCAAGATGAACTACGCCGACGTGATCGAGTTCACCCAGCCCAATGCGGTCGACATCCCCTGGACGCGGCGCGAAGTGCCGCTCGGTTCGACCCGCGTACTGCTGATCGCGCGCGGCGACTGCACCATCGCGACCGACCTGCGCCAGGCGCGCTACGAAAACATCGACGCCGCCGCGCGCACCCTGACCGTGGTGCTGGCGCAACCGGCGCCGCTGCAGGCGCGCATCAATCACGACAGCCGTGAAAAAGGCGGCTCGTACTTCTACGCCGTCACCGAACAGGGCCTGCAAACCATCATTCCCGATGCCACTACCCGCATCAGGGCGCTGGACCAGGCGCTGGCCACGGCGCAGAAGTCGGTGCAGGCGGCCTGCAGCCAGCCGGCCATGCTGGCCAGCGCCAGGGATAACGCTGCCGCCGTGCTGCAAGCGACCCTGCGCGCCACCGGATGGCGCGCGCAGCTGCGCTGGCAGGATATGCCAGTCAAGCCGGCGGCATGACAAAACCTGCACAGGCACGGTTATGTTGCTCTGCACCATTGCGTGCAAATACATTCGCGAATCCGTGCCCGAACCTGCCATAAAGGGCGCATAGTAGGAGTGTTCGAACGGTCTTGCATGACCGTGATTCTCCGGCAGCGACGTGCTGTCCCCTCCCCGATTCGCCAGGCGCCTTTCCGGTTATTACCCGAAGGCCGCGGCATGCAGGCGAACACCCTACTTTGCGAGGCAACCATGTTCCCGTTCCCCCAATCCGCCAATCCAGCCGTGCGCTCCCACCTCGAGGCACAGGCGTCGTATTACAACGACCTGAACAAATCCATCGCCGAGTCGTTCCAGAATCTCTGCAGGCTCAACCTGCAGCTGGGGCAGACCATGTTCGAGGAAACCACGCGCGCCACCCAGAGCCTGATGCTGGCCGGCCGCCCCACCGACACCTTGAGCGCGATGATGTCGCACGCGCAGCCGGCCAGCGACAAGCTGCGCGACTACCAGCAGCAGGTGTCGCGCCTGGCCGCCGACACCCAGATCGACCTGGCGCGCGTGGGCCAGGAACACGTCCAGGAAACCGCCCGCACCGCCCAGGAACTGGGCGAAGAAGTCAAGCGCTCGGCCAGTGACGAGATCGAGCGTGGCATGCGCCAGCAAGAGCAAAAGCTCAAGCAAGCCCGCGATTCGTTCGAACAGGCCGGAACCCGGTTCAAGGACGCCGCGCAAGCAGGCGGCGAAAAGCTGCAAACCCAGGCCAGGCAGGCCGGCGCCGCCATGCAATCGCAGTTCACGGAAGCCGGCGCCAGCATGCAATCCCAATTCAAGGAAGCCGGAGCCAGCATCCAATCCCAGTTCAGGGGAGCCGGGGCCGGCATGCAGCTCGACGGTGAAGCAGACGACGCCGCGCAGCAAGGCAACCCCGGCACGCCTTTCACGCAGCGCTTCGACAACAGGACTCCCGGCAAGCCGAATTGACCGCCGTTGCGCTCGCCCGAGCGCATGAAGCAATGGCGCGTGCCTGGCATGCGCCGCGATTTCTCTGCAGGTAATATTCGGAGAGAATCTGCACCCTTTTTTCTGCCTATACTCATCGGTTTCCACGCAAGGAAGCCCGATGGAACGCACCCTCGCCGCAAGCTGCCCCGGCTGCAAGATTGCCGCCGTGGTTGGTCGATGAAAGACAATCCGGCGCCGGCGCCGGCGAAAAAGCGAAACGCGTGACGACGACGACAGCCAGGCCCGCCGCGACCGGCGCCATCCTGGCCCGCCTGCCGTTCCACGTGCCGCTGCTGGCCGCGCTCCCGATCGCACTGTGCATGGTGGTCGCGGCCCTTCCCTACGTCGGCAACAGCACCACCGGCGCATTCCGCATCCTGTACCTGGGCGCCTTCCTGGCCTGGCTGGCGCCGCTCACCTGGTTCCAGCGCATGCTGTGGCGACGCGGCCTGTCGTGGAAAGCCATGCTGCCGATCCTGCTGCTCGCAACCTATCTGCTGTCGCTGCTCGACAGCGTGCTGGGACAAACGCTGGCGATCCGCCTCGGCACGGCGCCCGGCTACCAATGGCGCGCCGTGTTTCGCGGCCTGGATGGCTGCTGGCTGCCGATGATTGGCTATTGCGCCAGCCACGCGGTGGTGGCCTCGTTCGCGGCGCTCGGACGCGAACAGCTGCGCGTGGCCGAAGCATAGGCCGGGGCGCGCGACGCCGAGCTGCGCGCGCTGCGCTACCAGCTGCAGCCGCATTTTCTGTTCAACACGCTCAACGCGATTTCATCGCTGGTGGCCGACAAGCGCAATCAGGACGCCAGGCGCATGATCGCCCAATTGGGCGACTTCCTGCGCGCCACGCTCGACGCCGCACATGGCCATGAGCATGCGCTGGCCGACGAACTGGCGCTGACCCAGGGCTACCTGGAGATCGAAAAGGCGCGTCTCGGCAATCGGCTGGCGGTGCGCATGAAAGTCGATCCGGGCCTTCTGAATGCGCCGGTGCCGTTTTTGATCCTGCAGCCGCTGGTGGAGAACGCGATCCGCCACGGCCTGGCGCTGCGCGACACGCGCGGCGCACTGGACCTGGTCATCACACGCGAGTCCGCACGCCTGCAGATCAGCGTCGCCAACGACCTGCCAGCCGGCGCCGCCGAACTTGAACCGTCGGGGGCGCGCATCGGCATCGCCAACGTCGGCACGCGCCTCGAACGCCTGTACGGCGCCGATCACGCATTCGCCGCCGGGCGCGGCGCCGACGGCCGCTTCCAGGTGTCGATCGCGCTGCCGTTGACGCAAGCCGCGCCGCCAGACAGGATGGCGGCATGATGCGCGTTGCCGTGATCGACGACGAACCGCTGGCGCGCAGCGGCGTGCTGGCGCGCCTGCGCGGCTGCGCCGGCATCGAGGTCGTCGCGCAGTACGCCGACGGCGGCAGCGCGCTGCGCGGCCTTGGCGCCGATCCGCCCGACCTGGTCTTCCTCGATGTCGACATGCCGGTCATGCACGGCATCGACGTACTGGCTGCGCTGGCGCCGGCTCTGCGCCCGCTGGCCATCCTCCTGACCGCGCACGAACAGTTTGCCGTGCGCGCTTTTGCCCTGAACGCGCTCGACTACCTGCTCAAGCCGATCGACGACGAGCGCTTCGCCGAAGCGCTGGCGCGCGCCCGCAACGCGCATCGACTCAGGCACGGCGGGCCTGGCCTGGCAACGTGCGCACCAGCGCCATTCCTGCGCACCTTCATGGTCCGCGTCGGCAGCCGCAGCGTACTGGTCGATGCCGGCGACGTCGCCTGGATCGAGGCCGACGGCGACTACGCCACCCTGCACGCGGGCGGCAGGCAATACCTGGTGCGCGAGCCGCTGCAACGCCTGGCCGGGCGGCTCGATCCGGCCAGCTTCGTGCGGGTGCACCGCTCGGCCATCGTGCGCGTCGACCAGGTCGCCGAACTGCGCGCCCTGCCCAACCGCGACGCCCTGCTGTGCCTGCGCGACGGCACCCCGGTGCGCGCCAGCCGCACCTATATCGACACGCTCACGGCAGCGCTGGGCCACGCGCGCGAGGCCTGACAACCGGTTCGCCGCAACAAGCCAACGCTTCGGCGCATGGGCCGCATCGCCAGGCTTTGCCCCGGCTATATTCGCGACGCCACGGCGATGCCGTGGCCTTCCCCCATCGACCGAGGACATCCATGCACACCCGCTTCTTGCGCGCGCCACATGCCGCACTGCTGCTACTTTCCCTGCTGCCCTGCGGCGCCGCCCACGCCGACGACATCGACAACCTGGTCAAGGCCCGCCTGCGCGAACAGCGCATCCCCGGCTTGTCGCTGGCCGTCATCAAGAACGGCGCCATCGTACGCGAACAGGCATTCGGCGTCACCGACAACACGGCGCAGGATGCGGTCACGCCGGCCACGCTGTTCCAGGCGGCGTCGATCAGCAAATCGGTGGCGGCGGTCGGCGCCCTGCGCCTGGTCGAGATGGGCAAGCTGACTCTGGACGCGGATGTGAACCGCACTCTGCGCAGCTGGAAAGTGGCGGACAATGACTTCAGCCGCGACAGCAAGGTCACGCTGCGCGGGCTGCTGAGCAACAGCGCCGGCCTGGGGGTGCCAAGCTTTCCCGGCTACGCGGCCGGCGCGCCGCTGCCCACACTGAGGCAAGTGCTCGATGGCGCAGCGCCGGCCAACACCGCCGCGCTACGGGTCGAGCTGGCGCCGCGCAGCGCCTGGCGCTATTCGGGCGGCGGCTACGCGCTGCTGCAGCAGCTGATGATCGACGCCGCCGGCCAGCCATTCGAGCCGCTGATGAATGAGCTGGTGCTCAAGCCATTCGGGATGGCGCGCAGCAGCTTCAGTCAACCGCTGAAAGCGACGCAAGCCGCGGCCGCGGCGCACGGCCACATGAACGGCAAGCCGCTGCCCGGCGGCTGGCATCTGTATCCGGAACAGGCGGCCGCCGGCCAGTGGACCACGCCGGCCGACCTGGCGCGTTTCGCCATCGGCCTGCAGCAAGCATTCGATGGCGTAGCGGGCGCAGCAGGCGCGCCGGCCCCCATGCTGTCGCAGGCCATGACGCGCGACGCGATGAGCCGCCAGATCGGCAACGAAGGCCTGGGCCTGTTCGTCATGGGCCTCGATGGCCGCGCCCCAAGCTTGTGGTACGGCGGCCGCAATCGCGGCTTCGATGCCTTCCTGTGGCTCACGCCGGCCAACGGCAACGGCATCGTGGTCATGATCAACGCCAACGACAATGCCGGCAGCGTCAATGCGGTGGCGCGCGCGATCGCCGCCAGCTACGGCATGGAAGGCTTCCCGTTCCCGTAAACACGATGCAGCTTGGGTAAGGCGCGTACCGGACGGCAGAAACCAACTGGTACAAACCTGCGCTCAAACCGGGTTGCCCTTGGTGTAAAATCGTTTCAGCAGGTTATCGGAACAACCCCGCGCAACAATCAACTATAAAGGTGACACCCCCATGCGAGTCTTCGCGCCCAAAGGAAAATCCCTCGTCTTCGCTTTCGCAGCGACCGTCCTCTCGGCCAGCGCCTTCGCGCAAAACTGGCCGGACAACACCGTGACCGTGGTCGTGCCATGGCCGGCCGGCGGCCCGTCGGACATCGCGGCGCGCCCGCTGGCCAAAGGTTTGACGACCAACCTGAAACAGTCGTTCGTGATCGATAACCGCGGCGGTGGCGGCGGCAACATCGGCACCGCGGCCGTGACCCGCGCCAAGGCGGACGGCCAGACCATGCTGATCACCTCGAGCGCGCCGATCGTCATCAATCCGAGCCTGTACAAGAAGATGCCGTTCGATCCATCCAAGGATCTGATTCCGGTCACCAACCTGCTGCGCGCACCGCTGGTGCTGGTGGCTCACCCTTCGGTGCCTGCCAAGAACCTGAAGGAACTGATGGCGCACATCCAGTCGAAGAAGGGGCAGTTCTCGTACGCCTCGTCGGGCAACGGCACGCCGCAGCACCTGACCGGTGAACTGTTCCGCAGCGTGACCAAACTCGATATGGTGCACGTGCCGTACAAGGGTTCGGCGCCGGCGATTTCGGACCTGCTGGGCGGCCACATCCCGATGATGTTCGACAGCACCATCGCCATCATGCCGCACATTAAAAGCGGCAAGGTCAAGCCGATCGCGATCTCGGGCAACAAGCGCTCGCCGCTGCTGCCGGACGTGCCGACCTTCGCCGAAGCCGGCCTGCCGGCGATCGAATCGTACGCCTGGTACGGCCTGTTCGTGCCGGCCAAGACCCCGAAGGCCGTGGTCGACAAGATCAACGCCGAATCGCAGAAGGTCATGAAGTCGGCTGACTTCCAGCGCGTGCTGACCGATACCGGCACCGAATACGTCGGCGACACGCCGGAGAACTTCGCCAAGTTCGTCGCGGCCGAAAGCCAGAAGTGGTCGAAAGTGGTCAAGGACAGCGGCGCGACCGTCGACTGATCCTTCGCTTCACTTGTAAAAAACGGCTGGCGCTTGCCAGCCGTTTTTTTATGCCTTGCCGGTATTCGTTGCCGGCGCCGACCACCCTGCCCGCGTCGCCACATGCATGAAATGCGGCGACGTCAAACGCACGCCGCTCGCGCCGAACACGTCGACGATCTGCTGGTGCAAGCCGGTGCGTACCTCGGCGCGTGCACGCGGGTCTTCCACACTGGCGTAGGCCGACAATCGGTATTCCACATAAAAGTCCGACAGCGCGCTCTGCACCACGAACGGGCGCGGCTCCGGCAGCACGCCGGGCGTGGCCAATGCCGCCTGCTCCAGCATCGCGTGCACCTGGCGCCACGGCGTGTCGTAGCCGACCGTGACTTTGGTCTCGACCACGAAACCATCGCCCGGATGCGCGCGCGAGTAGTTGCGCGTGGTGTTACCGAGCACCCAGGCGTTCGGCATCAGCACTTCTTCGCCCATGCCGGTATGCAGGCGCGTCTCGAACATGCCCAGCTCGATCACCGTGCCTTCCGCGTCGCCCACCTTCACGTACTCGCCCTTGCGCAGCGAGCGGGTGTACATCAGGATCAGGCCGGCGGCGCCTTGCGCCACGATGCTCGAGGCGCCGATCGACACCATCAGGCCGGCCAGCACGGTCACGCCCTGGAATGCCGCCGTGTGCGAGCCGGGTAGATATGGATACGACATCGCCAGCGCGAACAAAGCGATCACCAGGTTCACCAGGCGCCGCGTCGGCGCCGCCGTGTCCTGGTCGAGCCAGCCGACTTGCAGCTCGCCGCTCTCGACGCGCTTGAACACCGAGGCCGCAGTGAGCATCACGATGCGCGCCAGCGCCACGATCACCAAGACCACCAGCAGGCCCGGAATCGCGGTCGCCACCGACTGGCCGATGCCGCCCGCAAGATCGAGCAGATAGCCCTTGAGCCACTCGCCCCAGCTGCGCGTGTAGGCAAACTCGCGCAGCAGGAAGGTGATCCAGATATAGGTGGCGAGCAGGCGCAGCGCCCACACCACCGCCATCGTTACCTGACCCAGGAAGCGCACGTAGAGCTGGGCGTCGAGCAGGCGCACATTACGAAAACTGACGCGCGCCAGGCGCCGGCCGAGCAAGCGCTCGACCCGGTGCTTGACGGCGCGCCGCAGTGCGATCAGGCCGCGCAGCACGGTCACATAGGCGAGCGTAGCGCCGATGCACAGCGCCGCCGCCTCGAGCAGCACGCGCGGATCGCTCGCTTCACGCCGCGCCGCCAGCGCGCGTTCCAGGCGCTGGGCGCTGTCCAGCGCCACGTCGTGGGTGGTGTCGCCGGCCAGGCTGTTGATGTCGCCGGGCGTTACCAGGAACAGCGGCGCACCGTCGAGCAGGACCTGGGTGCCTTCGGCGATCGGCTGCAGCGCGGTGCGTTGCGGGCCCTTTTTCGCCAGCGCCCGCTCGAGGCGGCGCTGGGCCGCTTCCAGGCGTTCTTGCGGCGCGTGGCCGGCCAGGGTGGAACGGAACACGAACACCTTGCGCGTGGCGACCGTCAAGTCGGCGCGGGTGGCCGGCGTCGCTTGCGTTAGCAGTGGCGTGGCAGGTTCGACGCCATGAGCCGGCGCCAGCATGGCCAGCATCAGCGTGAACAGTAAGAGACGAAAGGGCGACATGAATAAATCACGCAAATTCGGAAAAATCAGAATATTACCTTAGAACATCATGTCCGATCCGCCGTTGTTGCGTTCTTGCCGCCCAGCTACCGTATGCCATGCCTTTTCGATAACGTCTAACATCTCCGGCACCGTCCTGGCCGCCGCGCGCGGCCATTTACCACCATCAAGGAGCAAGCATGGATTCGAAAGACCAGAAGCCAGAGGACGGCGTGACGCCGTCGCGCCGCCGTTTCGTCAGCACTGTCGCCGCAGGTGTCGCCGCCTCGGCCGCCGCCGTTCCGGCCCTGGCCCAGCAGGCGGGCGCCAACCAGCCGGCTGCCGGCGCTGCGCGCGAGGCGGCCAAGCGCTACCCGCGTCCGCCGTTCCCGAAACAGGATCAACCGTGGCCGGCACTGGCCAGCAAGATGACGCCGCGCCCGGACCACGGCGAAACCACCTATCGCGGCAGCGGCCGCCTGGCGGGACGCAAGGCCCTGATCACCGGCGGCGACTCGGGCATCGGCCGCGCCGCCGCGATCGCCTATGCGCGCGAAGGCGCGGACGTGGCGATCGGCTACCTGCCGGCCGAGGAGCCGGATGCACGCGAAGTGATCGCCCTGATCCGCGCTGCGGGCCGCAAGGCGGTGGCAGTGCCGGGCGACATCCGCGACGAAGCATTCTGCAAGAAAATGGTGGAAACGGCGGTGCGCGAACTGGGCGGCCTGGATATTCTGGTCAACAACGCCGCGCGCCAGCAGAACAACGCCTCGATCCTGGACATCACCAGCGAGCAGTTCGACTGGACCATCAAGACCAATGTGTACGCGGTGTTCTGGATCACCAAGGCCGCGATTGCGCACATGCCGGCCGGCAGCGCCATCATCAACACGGCGTCGCAGACGGCCTACGATCCGCCGGAAAAGCTGCTCGACTATTCGGGCACCAAGGCGTTCGAGGTGGCGTTCACCAAGTCGCTGGCCAAGCAGATGGCGGCCAAGGGAATTCGCGTCAATGCGGTGGCGCCGGGTCCGGTGTGGACGCCGTTGCAACTGGCGGGCGGCAATTCGCCGGAAGGCTTGCCGAAATTTGGCGAAGACACGCCGATGAAGCGTCCGGGCCAGCCGGCCGAACTGGCGGGGATTTATGTCTTGCTGGCGTCGGATGAAGCAAGCTTCACCACCGGCCACGTGTATGGCGCGGCGGGCGGCGGTGGGCAGCCGTAATGCAAACAGGGGGCCTGCCCGGCACGGCCGGGCAGGCCGCTCAAGCCATCAGCGGCGCAGCAGGCGCGCCAGCAGCGACGCAACCGAGCGGGTCGGGATTGGTTTGCCCAGTGGGCCGGCGTTATTGCAGCGTGACGTGACAGTCATCTTTTATCTCCTCCGAAACATTCGTTGGTAATGTAACCAGAGTTGCTGCACGGTTCCGTTCGCTACCTCGCTTAGTCCAGCTAACGCGCGCGCCACGATCCGATTGCGTCATATGATTTATGCGGTGGCGCCGCGTCCTGCCCTTGCGGGTCGGGCAGCAGCACCACGCGGTTTCATTCACGCATTCTCAACCGACATGGAGGACGACATGGGCTACGCAGATCGTGACAAATACGGGATCTACCGCGACAGCAGCAACGCCGGTCCCGGACCCTCGCTGATGGGCGCGGACACCCTGATCGGCGACGGCGTCGTGAACGCCGCCGAGGAAGACCTGGGCGACATCAAGGAGATCATGCTCGACATGCAGACCGGCCAGGTGGCCTACGCCGTGCTGGCGTTCGGCGGTTTCCTCGGCATGGGCGAAAAACTGTTTGCCGTGCCGTGGCAGGCGCTGCACCTGGACACGGTCAACAAGCGCTTCGTGCTCAATGTCGACAAGGACCGCCTGAAGGGTGCGCCCGGCTTCGACAAGGACGCCTGGCCCGACATGAGTGACCTGAGCTGGGCCAGCGGCATCCACAGCTTCTACGGTACCGACATCCACCGCTCGGGCGGACCGACCATGGGGCCGGGCGTACCGATGGGCGGCATGGTGGGCGGCAGTGGCGCCGGCAGCTCGACCTATGCGGGCGGCTCGGCCGGGTCGAGCATGGGGTCCGGGTCGGCCGGCAGCAGCATGGGGTCGAGCGGTAGCGTCGATCCGCGGCCGGGCAACCTGGGTGATGACAAGGACATCAGCAAGATCCGGGGTAGCAATATCGGTTGATCCGGGCCGGGTCGGGATATTCAACGGGTAACAATCGACGCGTGGACAAGCTGTAGGGTTGGCGGCGGAGCCGCCAACCCTACGCCACATCACTGTGCGAATTACCGCAACATCGACTCCCACACCTTCTGCAAGCGCTTGGCCGACACCGGCATCGGCGTACGCAGCTCTTGCGCGAACAGCGACACGCGCAGCTCTTCCAGCATCCAGCGGAACTCGATCATGCGCGGATCGTTGTTCTTGCCCGCCCCGTTCTTGATCGTGCGCCCAAACTGGGCCGCTGCCGTCTGCCACTCGGCCATCAACTGCGCATCACGCGTCGGATTGCCGCGCAGCTTCTCGAGCCGCACGTTGATCCCCTTCAGGTAGCGCGGGAAGTGCGCCAGCTGGCTGTACTCGTTGTCGGCGATGAAGCGCTTGTGGATCAGGCCCTGTAGCTGCGACTGGATATCGGATGCCACCGCCGGGGCCAGCGACTGCACACGCTTGGGCAAACCATGGAACTCGCCCAGGATCTGCCCCGCAAGACGCGCCACTTCGTTGATCAACAGGCCGATACGGCCCTTGCTTTCATCCTTGCGCTGGTTGAACGAGGCGGCATCTTTCGGCAGCGGGTCTTGCAGGCAGGCGATGTCGATCGCCTTGGCCACGATCTGGTCGCGCAAGTCTTCCTGCGAGCCGATGTTCATGAACTGCATGCCCATGCCTTGCAGGCCCGGGATGTTCTTCTCGGCGAATTTCAACTGCTCCTTGAACTGCAGCGCGAACAGGCGGCGCAGGCCGATGCGGTGGGTGCGCGCCGCCACGTTCGGGTCGTCGAATACTTCCAGGTCGCAGTGGCTGCCCTTGTCGACCAGCGCCGGGAAGCCGATCAGGGTCAGCTTGCCTTGATTGATCTCGAGCAGCTCCGGCAGTTCACCGAAGGTCCAGCTGGTGAGGCCCGTATGGGCGCCTGTCGCAGCCGGCGCCGGCGCACCAGCGGGGGCGGCGCCCTTGCCTTTGCCAGATGCCGCAGGCGCCGGTGCGGCAACCGCCACCGGCTTGGCCGCCTGCGCCCGTCCACCCGCCGCAGCCGGCGCCGCTTCCGCCATCTTCTGGAAACTCTGGCGCGCCTGGCCACCGAGTTCGCCCTGCAGCGTGGCCAGGTTGCGGCCCATGTCGAGCTGGCGCCCATGCTCGTCGATGACCTTGAAGTTCATCGTCAAGTGCACCGGCAGCGTCTCGAGCTTGAAGTCGGCGGTGAGCACGGCGATGCCGGTCTGGGCGCGGATGTCGGCGATCAGCACGTCGACCAGGTCGCCCCGGCCAAAGCTGCCCGCCGCATCGATACGCTCCACGAACCGCGCCGCGTAATCCGGCAGCGGCACGCAGTGGCGGCGCAGCTTCTGCGGCAAGGATTTGAGCATCAGGTGCACTTTTTCCTTGAGCATGCCCGGCACCAGCCAGCCGGCGCGCTCTTGCGCGATCTGGTTCAGCGCGAACAGCGGTACGGCGAGGGTGACGCCATCGCGCGGGCTGCCCGGCTCGAAGTGGTACGTCAGTCCCATCTCGATGCCGGTGACCAGCATCGTCTTCGGGAACAATTCCGTGGTGACGCCGGCCGCCTCGTGCCGCATCAGCTCTTCGCGGTTCAGGTACAACAGCTTCGGATTGTCGCGCGCCTGGTCCTTGTACCACTTCTCGAAACCGGCGCCGTTGATGATGTCGAGCGGGATTTCCTTGTCGTAGAAGGCGGCGATCAGCTGGTCATCGACCAGCACGTCCTGGCGGCGCGACTTGTGCTCGAGATGCTCGATGTCCTTCACCAGCTTGTGGTTGTGGATGTAGAACGGCAGGCGGGTTTCGTAGTCACCCGCCACCAGCGCGTCGCGGATGAAGATTTCGCGCGCCTCCCTTGGGGCGCGCTGGCCGTAATGGATGCGCCGGCCGCCATAGATGACGATGCCGTGCAGCGTCGCGCGCTCGAGCGCCGTGACCTGCGCCTGCTTCTTTTCCCAGCGCGGCTCGCCCCATGATTTCTTCAAGAGGTGCGCGCCAACCTTCTCGACCCACTCCGGCTGGATCTGGGCGATGGTGCGCGCGTACAGGCGCGTGGTCTCGACCAGTTCCGCCGCCATGATCCAGCGCCCGGCCTTCTTGCCCAGCGTCGAACCGGGCCAGATGTGGAACTTGATGCCGCGCGCGCCCAGGTAGACGCCGCCCTGCTCGTCCTCGGCCTTGAAGCCGATGTTCCCCAGCAGGCCAGTGAGAAGCGCCAAGTGCAGCTGCTCGTAGGTGGCGGGCGACTCGTTCAGGCGCCAGCCCTGCTCGCGCACGATGGTAAGCAGCTGCGAATGCACATCGCGCCACTCGCGCAGGCGCAGCTGCGACAGGAAGTTGGCGCGGCAGTTGTCCTGCAACTGGCGATTGGTTTTCTTGTGCTCGATCGCGTCTTCGAACCAGGCCCAGATCTTGAGGTAGCTGAGGAATTCGGACTTCTCGTCGGCGAATTTCTTGTGCTTCTCGTCGGCCTGCTGCTGGTATTCGACCGGACGGTCGCGCGGGTCTTGCGTCGACAGCGCCGATGCCACGATCAGCATCTCGCTCAGGCAGTTGTTGTCGAGCGCCGCCAGGATCATGCGGCCCACGCGCGGGTCGAGCGGCAGCTTGGCCAGCTTGCGGCCCAGTGGCGTCAGGTCGTTGTTGTCATCGACGGCGCCGACTTCCTGCAGCAGCTGGTAGCCGTCGGCAATCGCCCGGCCCTGCGGCGCTTCGATGAACGGGAACGTCTCGACATCGGCCAGGCGCAGGGACTTCATGCGCAGGATGACCGCCGCCAGCGACGAGCGCAAAATCTCGGGGTCGCTGAATTTCGGCCGCTTGAGGAAATCCTCTTCTTCGTACAGGCGGATACAGACGCCATCGGCCACGCGGCCGCAACGGCCGGCGCGCTGGTTGGCGGCCGACTGCGCAATCGGTTCGATCTGCAACTGCTCGACCTTGTTCCTGAAGCTGTAGCGCTTCACGCGCGCAAGACCCGTATCGACCACGTAGCGGATCCCCGGCACGGTGAGCGAGGTCTCGGCCACGTTGGTCGACAACACGATGCGGCGCGCATTCGTCGTGCGGAACACGCGGTCCTGCTCTTCCACCGACAAGCGTGCGAACAGCGGCAAAATCTCGACGTGCGGCGGATGGTGCTTGCGCAGCGCTTCGGCCGCGTCGCGGATTTCGCGTTCGCCCGGCAGGAACACCAGCACGTCGCCCTGGCCCAGCCGGCACAGCTCATCGACCGCATCGACCACGCCGTCCATCAGATCGCGCTTGTCGCGCGCGGCCTGCGCCTTCGGCAGTGGCTTGCTGGCGTCGATGGCGTTGGCGCCGATGACCTGATCGCGTTCGATCGGGCGATAGCGCACCTCGACCTTGTACAGGCGGCCCGACACCTCGATCACCGGCGCCGGCTTGTCATTGCTGCCGAAGTGGCGCGCGAAGCGGTCGGCGTCGATCGTGGCCGAGGTGATGATGATCTTCAGGTCCGGGCGGCGCGGCAGCAGCGTCTTCAGGTAGCCGAGCAAAAAGTCGATGTTCAGGCTGCGTTCATGCGCCTCATCGATGATGATCGTGTCGTAGTTGCGCAGCAGCGGATCGGTCTGGGTTTCGGCCAGCAGGATACCGTCGGTCATCAGCTTGACCGAGGCGCCCTTTTGCAGCGTGTCGTTGAAACGCACCTTGAAGCCGACGTGCTCGCCCAGGGGCGAACCGAGTTCCTGGGCGATGCGCTTGGCGGTCGACGAGGCGGCAATACGGCGCGGCTGGGTGTGGCCGATCAGGCCCTTGGACCCGCGCCCCAGTTCCAGGCAAATCTTCGGCAACTGGGTGGTCTTGCCGGAACCGGTTTCGCCCGAGACGATGACGACCTGGTTTTCGCTAATCGCTTTCGCGATTTCGGCGCGGCGGCCGGATACCGGCAGGTCTTCGGGGAAGGTAATCGGCGGTAGCGGGTTGCGCACCACCGCAACTTCTTCACGCGGCGCGCGTTCCTGGCGCGGACGAGGGCCTTCGGCGCGTTCACCTTGTGCACGCGGCGGGCCGCTGCGCTGGCCTTCCGGCCGTGGCCCCTGCGAACGCGAACTGTCCGGACGCGCACCGGCGCGACGCGGCGCGCCCTCGCGGCCTTCGGGCTTGGTCTGCAATTGCCCATCCGGCGTCTGCGTCATTGGCGCACGCGTCTCGTCCGGGGTGGCGTCATTGGTGGTTGCGACGCGCGCCGTTTGCGGCGAAGGCTTGTTACTCTGTTCAGACATTGATTTTTACTAGGGAATTTGGTGCGCACAACGCGCAGCGAATTATAATGCGGCAAATGGAAAATCCTACCCAATTCGTCCAGTGGCTGCGCTCGGTCGCGCCGTATATTCACGCCTTTGGCGGCAAGACTTTCGTGGTCGCTTTTCCCGGTGAACTGGTTGCAGCCGGCGCCCTGCCGGTGCTGGCGCACGACCTGTCCTTGCTGGTCGGCCTGGGCATTCGCATCGTGCTGGTGCACGGTTCGCGTCCGCAAGTGGCCGAACAGCTGGCGCTGCGTAATGTCGAGGGCCGCTTCCATAACGGCATCCGCATCACCGACACCGCCGCCCTCGAATGCGCCAAGGAAGCCGCCGGCGAACTGCGCCTCGACATCGAAGCCGCCTTCAGCCAGGGCCTGCCCAACACGCCGATGTCGAACGCCCAGATCAGCATCGTGTCGGGCAACTTTGTCGTCGCTCGTCCGCTCGGCGTGATCGACGGCGTCGACTTCGAACTCACCGGCGTCACGCGCAAGATTGCCGCCGAAAAGATCCATCCGATCCTGAAAACCGAAGACAACCTGGTGCTGCTCTCGCCGCTGGGCTTTTCGCCGACCGGCGAGATCTTCAACCTGACGCTGGAAGACGTCGCCGCCTCGGCCGCGATCGCGCTGCGCGCCGACAAGCTGATCTTCCTGACCGAAGCGTCGATGCTGCAGGACGCCGCCGGCGCCGAGATCCGCGAACTGTCCTCGCACCAGGCCGAAGCCGTGCTGCAGGCGGGCTTCCTGGAAGACGCCGCCGGGTTCTACCTGCGCCACGCGATCCGCGCCTGCAACGCCGGCGTCGACCGCGCCCACATCATCCCGTTCGAGATGGATGGCTCGGCCCTGCTCGAAGTGTTCACCCACGACGGCGTGGGCACCATGATCACCCACGAGAACCTGGAAAGCCTGCGTCAGGCCACAATTGAGGACGTCGGCGGAATTATCAAGCTCATCGAACCATTGGAGGCCGACGGCACGCTGGTCTATCGCGGCCGCGAGCTGATCGAACGCGAAATCGACCAGTTCTCGGTGATCGACCACGACGGCGTGATCTTCGGCTGCGCCGCGCTGTACCCGTTCCCCGAAGAGAAGATGGGCGAGATGGCATGCCTGACGGTGAGCTCGGACGCCCAGACCCAGGGCGATGGCGAGCGCATCCTGCGTCACATGGAAAACCGCGCGCGCGCCGCCGGGCTGACCAAACTGTTCGTGCTGACCACGCGCACCTCGCACTGGTTCAAGAAGCGCGGCTTCATGCCGGCCACGGTGGACGACCTGCCCAAGGATCGCCAGCACATGTACAACTGGCAGCGCCGCTCGCAGGTGCTGATCAAGACCTTGTAAGCTTCGACGCCCGGTCAACGGCAAGCCGGGCAAGTCTTTATAATGCTGGTTTTATCCAGAACCGAACAACAGGAGTACGACCATGGCCCGCACCGTCAACTGCATCAAATTGAACAAGGAAGCCGAAGGACTGGACTTCCCGCCAGTGCCCGGCGAAATGGGCAAGAAGCTGTACCAGTCGGTCTCGAAAGAGGCATGGCAGGCATGGCTCAAGCACCAGACCATGCTGATCAACGAGAACCGCCTGAACCTGGCCGATGACCGCGCGCGCAAGTATCTGGCGACGCAGATGGAAAAGCACTTCTTTGGCGACGGCGCCGATGCGGCGGTGGGTTACGTGCCGCCGGCGGCGTAAGAACGACCCGCGTTCGACCAGTAAAATCCCATCCATGGCGCTTGCCGTGGACGGGATTTTTTTATGGGCGCAACAGCATCACATCTTTTTGCACTGCCGGAGTTCGCAGCGCGCCGTGAATACCTTGCCGTTATCGCACTGCATGCGATAGATCTCGACCGGGCCCGGCGCCGTCATCAGCCCCGCCCCGAGCGCACTGCTGCACGCCTGCTGCTCACGCGCCAGTTTCTCGACCGTCGCCGACGATACGCCGATCCTGAACGGTACGCGCTCGACGGCCGCGTCGCCGGCGGCGACCGGCGACGTAGCCACCGGCGCCGCCGGCATCTCGCTCCTGAAAACAGAACAGCCGCCGAGCAGCACAGCCGCCAGCACCAGTGCGCGTTTCATGGCTCGCTTTCCGTCTTAGAACGTCAGCGTCTTGACGCCGTCGGCCGTGCCGAGCAGGCAGACGTTGGCGCCGGCCTTGGCGAACAGGCCGACCGCGATCACGCCGGTGATCCCGTTGATCTCGTTTTCCAGCGCCACCGGGTCAAGGATCGACAGCCCGGCCACGTCGATCAGCTCACCGCCGTTGTCGGTGATGAAGGCGTCGGTCGAACCGGCCTTCAGGCGCAGCTTCGGCTGGCCGCCGAGCGCTGCCAGCTTGCGCATCACCGAGGCGCGCGCCATCGGAATCACTTCGACCGGCAGCGGGAATGTACCGAGCGTCTCGACCAGCTTGGAGCCGTCGGCGATGCACACGAATTTCTGCGCCACCGAAGCGACGATCTTTTCGCGCGTCAGCGCTGCGCCACCGCCCTTGATCATCGCGCCCTGCGCGTCGATCTCGTCGGCGCCGTCGATGTACACCGCCATCGACTCGACCTCGTTCAGGTCGAACACGGCAATACCATGGCCGCGCAGGCGCGCCGCAGTCGCTTCGGACGAAGCCACGGTGCCCTTGATGCGGTCCTTGATCTTGGCCAGTTCGTCGATGAAGAAGTTGGCGGTCGAGCCGGTGCCGACGCCGATGATTTCGCCGTCGACCACGTAATCGATGGCGGCGCGCGCCGTGGCTTGTTTGAGTTCGTCTTGAGTCATGATGCGATCCTGGTGCGATCAGGTAGAAGGAAAGCCGCCATTTTAGCGGATGTTGCGCGCCTTCCCGCCGAAAAAAGGCCCAGTTAATTCGCATGCATACGCGCCGAACATGCACCTCGCATTTGCCAACAGTTCTTCTACCGCGCCGACCCGCTCGGGCGCTATCTGCGCATCGAGAACGTATCATTCCAGGTGATCGGCGTGCTGGCCGGCGCAGGACGCCAGATCGACGGCACCGACCTGTCCGAACTGGTGCTGGTGCCGATCACCGCGGCCAGCGCCAACCTGGTCAAGACGCCGTTTCCGCATAACGTGCACTACGTCGCGGCGCAGGGCCGCCCGAACGTGGCGCTGGCGGATGCGATCGCCGACATCGAGGACGTGCTGCGCAACCGCCACCGCATCCGCTTGAACGACCCGGACGACTTCCGCGTGCAGAACCTGAGCACCTTCGCCGAGACGGCCAACAAGATCAGCTCGGGCGTGGCCATGCTGCTCGGATTGCGACCGCGAAGGTTGACCGGGCGCTTCCCGGTCAAGAGAAACGCTGCGGATCCCTACCCGGCCTTGGCGCGCTTGCGCCCCCTGGGCGGCGCCGCTGTCTCTTCCGGTTCCGGTTCCGGCTCCTGCGCCGACGCCGGCAGCGCCGAATGCAGGGCCATCACCGCATTCGGCTCGTCGTCGTCATTCGACATCACGGTCAGCATCTCGACTTCATCGCAGCCTTGCGCCGTCAGGTAGGCGTGTCCCATGCTCGAATCGAAATAGATCGACTGCCCGGGGACCAGCGTCACCGGGTCGTAGAACTCGGTGTGCAGCACCACCGATCCCTTCAGCACATAGGTGAACTCCTCGCCCGAGTGGTGCACCAGGCTGCCGAACTGCTTGACCGAGTTGGCGCGCAGGCGCGTGAACACCGGGATCATGCGCTTGCGCCGTAGTTCGGCGCACAGGTAGTGGTAGTCGTAGTTGGGCGTCTCGACCCGCACCGCCGTCTCCAGGCTACCCACGCTGCGGCGCGCCGTCACCGGCGTCTCGCCTTCGCTTTTTTCTTCCGCAAACAGTTCCGACATGCGCATGCCGAGCTTTTGGCTCAGCTGGTACAGCTTGTCGTAGGTCAGCGTCAGCTGCCCGTGCTCGACCTTCGACAGCGTCGAGACCGGGATGCCGCTTTTGACGCTCATTTCCTTCAGCGTCCAGCCCTGGCGGCTGCGCAGGCCGCGGATCAGCGCGGCCAGGGTCGGGGAGTCGGATGACATGTTTATTTTTCGTTGTTGACAAATTTTCTGTCGAGGTAGATATTTCTCTAATCAGAGAAATATACTCGGATCAGGAACTATTTTATAGATTCGATCCGGCAATCGCAATCAACCGTGGAGATGGGGGACTGGATGAGATTGATGAAGATTTTGCTGTTGAGCATGGCCTGCTGGCACGCCGGCGCCGGGGCGCAGCAGGCGCCCCAGGCGCCGACACCGCCCTCCACCCCGCTGTCGCCACTCACGCCCGCGCCGAAGCCATCGGACACGCCGCAAACCGCGGTCCAGGCCGGCAAGCCGGGACAGGCCCCGGCGCTCGACCAGAGCAATGTCGACGCCTGGCTCGACGGCTACATGCCGTTCGCCTTGAACACCAGCGACATCCCGGGCGCCGTGATCGTGGTGGTCAAGGACGGCCAGATCCTCACCGCGCGCGGATTCGGCTACGCCGACGTCGACAAGCGCACCCCGGTCGATCCGCTGCGCACCCTGTTCCGTCCCGGCTCGGTATCGAAACTGGTCACCTGGACCGCCGTGATGCAGCTGGTCGAGCAAGGCAAGATCGACCTCGACGCCGACATCAACACCTACCTCGATTTCAAGATCGCGCCGCACGGCAAGCAGCCGATCACGATGCGCAACGTGATGACCCACACCGCCGGCTTCGAGGAAGCGGTGAAATACCTGATCGTCTACGACAAGGGCGACATCAAGCCGCTCGGCGCGCTGATCAAGAGCTGGGTGCCGGAGCGCATCTACGATGCCGGCGCCACCCCCGCGTACTCCAACTACGCCACCTCGGTGGCCGGCTATATCGTCGAGCGCGTGTCCGGCCAGAGCTTCGACGACTACATCGAGCAGCACATCTTTGCCCCGCTGGAGATGAAGAGCGCGAGCTTCCGCCAGCCGCTGCCGCCCGCCCTGGCGCCGCTGATGGCAACCGGCTACAGCACCCCGGGCGAGCCTTCGCTCGGCTTCGAGATCGTCAATTCGGCGCCGGCCGGCGCGATGTCGGCCAGCGGCGCGGACATGGCCAACTTCATGATCGCGCACCTGCAGGGCGGCCAATTCAAGGGCCGCCGCATTCTGTCGGGCGCCACCGCCGCCGCCATGCACGACAGCGCGCTCGACAAGATCGCCAGGTCGACCCTGATCGGACCGCTCAATCGCATGGAACTGGGCTTTTTTGAAACCAACGTCAACGGCCGCGATGTGATCGCCCACCTGGGCGACACCGAAGCCTTCCACACCTCGCTGCACCTGTTCATGCGCGAAGGCGTGGGCTTGTACCTGTCGGTCAACAGCGGCGGCCACGGCGCATCCTCCAACACGCTGCGCGCGGCCGTGTTCCACGACTTCGCCGACCGCTATTTCCCGCCGCAGGGCGCGCCGGACGGCCGCGTCGACGAAGCGAGCGCCAGGCGCCATGCGCAGATGATGACCGGTTCGTGGGAAAGCAGCCGCCGCTCGGAATCGAACATCTTCGCGCTATTCTCGCTGATGGGCCAGGTAAAGGTGCATACCGGCGCCAAGGGCGAACTGGTGATTCCGGCCCTGCTCGGCCCCAACGACCGGCCGCGCGAATGGGTCGAGATCGCGCCTTTCGTGTGGCGCGACCGCAATGGCGAGGATCGCCTGGCGGCCCAGGTCGTGAACGACCGGGTGGTGCGCTGGAGCATGGACTTCATGTCGCCGTTCATGGTGTTCGACCGCGTCCCGGCGGCCGGCAACGCGGCCTGGCTGCTGCCGGCGCTGGGCGCGGCGGTGCTGGTGTTCGTGCTGACCTTCCTGGCGCTGCCGGCCGGCTGGATCGTGCGCCGCCGCTTCAAGCTGGCCTGGCCGCACGCCGGCGCGGCGAAGAAGACGGTGCAGGCGATGCAGCTGTCCGCACTGGCGGTGCTGGTGGTGCTGGGCGGCTGGGTCGGCGTGGTGTCGGCGCTGGAAGCCACGCTGGCCAACGCCACCGCCGGCCTCGACGCCTGGCTGTGGCTGCTGCAGATCGGCGGCCTGCTGGCCTTGATTGTGGCGCTGCTCGCCGGCGCCAGCAACCTGCGCCTGGCTTTCAAGCCGCAACAGGGCTGGTGGCGCAAGACCTGGAGCGTGCTGTTCGTGCTCAGCGCCCTGCTGCTGTGCTACGTGGCGCTGCGCTACCACCTGGTCACGATGTCGGTGGTGTACTGATGAAGCCCGTGACGAAGGGCCTGACCATGTCGGTCGAAGCCGAACGACTGCGCCTGGCGCAGCCGTTCCGGATCGCCGGCTACGTGTTCGAGGCGTTCCAGGTGGTGCTGGTGACGCTTGACGACGGCGCGCATCGCGGCCGCGGCGAAGGCGGCGGCGTCTACTACCTGGGCGACGACCTGGCGCACATGCTGGCGGCGCTGGAAGCGGCGCGCGGCGCCATCGAGGTCGGTCCCACGCGCGAACAGCTGCGCGCCATCCTGCCGCCGGGCGGCGCGCGCAACGCCGTCGATTGCGCGCTGTGGGAACTGGAAGCGGCGCGCGCCGGGGTGCCGGTGTGGCGCCTGGCGGGCAAGGAGGCGCCGCGGCCACTGCGCACCACCTTCACGCTGGGCGCCGAAGAGCCGGCGGCGATGGCCGAAACGGCGCGCCGCCACGCCCAGGCGCGCGCCATCAAGATCAAGCTCACCGGCGAGCTTGAACTCGACCTGGCACGGGTGGCGGCGATCCGCGCCGCGCGCCCCGAGGTGTGGCTCGGCGTCGACGGCAACCAGGGCTTCGTCCCGGCGCAGCTGGATGCGCTGGTCGCCGGCCTGCAGGCGCAAGGCGTGGCCCTGCTCGAGCAGCCGCTGGCGCGCGGCCAGGAGGCCAGCCTGGAAGGCTTGCATTCACCGATCCCGATCGCCGGCGACGAGAGCCTGCTGGCGCTGGCCGACGTGGCCGGCGCCGTGGGACGCTTCGACGTCGTCAACATCAAGCTCGACAAATGCGGCGGCCTGACCGAAGCGCTGCTGATGGCGCACGAAGCGCGCCGCCTCGGCCTGGGCGTCATGGTCGGCAATATGGGCGGCTCGAGCCTGGCGATGGGTCCCAGCTTCGTGCTGGGCCAGGAGTGCGACATCGTCGACCTGGACGGCCCGATCTTTTTGGCGGACGACCGCACGCCCGCCGTGCAGTACGTCGACGGCCAGGTGTGGGCCGGGCCCGAGGTGTGGGGCACGGCTGCCGGAGCAATCGCATGAAGACGGCCGCCGGCGCCGCGCCGACCTGGTTCGGCCATCCGCGCGGCCTGACGGTGCTGTTCCTGACGAATATGTGGGAACAGTTCTCGTACTACGGCATGCGCGCGCTGCTGGTCTACTACATGACCAAGGAGCTGATGCTGGGCCAGGCCCACGCCTCGCTGGTCTACGGCGCCTACACCGCCTGCGCCTACTTCACGCCGATCCTGGGCGGGGTGCTGGCCGACCGCGCGCTGGGCAAGCGGCGCGCGATCGTGATCGGCGCCTCGATCATGGCGGCGGGCCACTTCATGATGACCTTCGACGCCCTGTTCTACTTTGCGCTGGCCACCATCGCGCTCGGCAACGGCTTGTTCCTGCCGTCGCTGCCAAGCCAGGTGGGCGACCTGTACGCGCACGGCGACGCACGGCGCGGCTGGGCCTTCAATGTGTACTACGTCGGCGTCAACATCGGCGGCTTCCTGGCGCCGCTGATCTGCGGCACGGTCGGCGAGCTGTATGGCTGGCACTACGGCTTCGGCCTGGCCGGCATCGGCATGCTGGCCGGGCTGGCGATCTACGTCGCCGGAGGGCGCCACCTGCCGCCCGAGCTGCCGCGCCAGCGCCAGGTGGACGAAGCGCCGCGGCGCGGCATGGCGCGCGACACCGTGCTGGTGCTGCTCGGCGTCGGCCTGGCGGTGACGCTGTTCCGCGCCGCCTACGAGCAGGTCGGTAACACGGTGGCGCTGTGGGCCGATACGGGCGTGGATCGCAGCGCCGCCGGCTTCGAGATTCCAATGACCTGGTTCCAGTCGCTCAATCCCCTGTTCGTGATGCTGATGACGCCCCCGCTGCTGGCCTGGTGGGGCCGGCGCGCGGCGCGCGGGATCGACCAGGCGCCACTGCGGCGCATGGCTTGTGGCGCCTTGATCGTCGCCGGCGCCTACCTGCTGCTGGCGGCGGTCAACTGGAACGCCGCCACCCGGGGCGCGGCCACCGGCTGGATCTGGCTGCTTCTCTTCTTCCTGGTGCTGACCTTCGGCGAACTGTTCATCCTGCCCACCGGCCTCGGACTGTTCGCGCGCCTGGCGCCGCGCCACCTGGGCTCGACCACGGTGGCGGCCTGGTTCCTGGTCACCTTCGCCGGCAGCCTGGCGGCGGGCCTGGTCGGCGGCCTGTGGAGCCGCATGCAGCACGGCGTGTTCTTCGCGCTGCTGGCCATGCTGGCGCTGCTGGCAGGCGCCCTGCTGTGGCGCCTGGACGGGCCGATGCGGCGCGCCGACCGTCCCATCGGCGCGGACGCCGTGGCGTCCACTGCAATCCATCACACCTGAACGACAACAAGACGACGGGAGAGACACATGGCAACAGTAGCGGCTCGTATGGTAGTGAAATCGGTGGCGGCGACATCCATCGCGCTGGCAGTATCGGGCGCCTTCGCGGCCGGCCAGGACGGCGCCAGGGACGATGTGCAGCAGGTGATGGTGACTGCGCAGAAGCGCGCCCAGGCCACGATCGACGTGCCGCAATCGATGTCGGTGGTCGGCGGCGACGCGCTCGAGAAGCACCAGGCCAGCGGCTTTTCGGATTACCTGAAACTGGTGCCCAGCCTGCAGCTGGTGCAAAGCACGCCGGGCGAAGGCCGCATCGTGCTGCGCGGCCTGGACACCGGCGGGGTTGCCTCCACCGTCGCGGTGTACCTGGACGAGACGCCGTTTGGCTCGAGCAGCGGCCTGGTCAACGGCGCGATCCTGGCCGGCGACTTCGACACCTTCGACCTGGCGCGCATCGAGGTGCTGCGCGGACCGCAAGGCGCCCTGTACGGCGCCAGCTCGCTCGGCGGCCTGGTCAAGTTCGTCACCAACGCGCCCGACCTCGGCGGCTTTGCGCTGCGGGCACGCGCCGGCGTGGCATCAAGCGACGGCGGCAAGACCGGCTACCGCTCCAACCTGGTGGTCAACACCCCGCTCAGCGACACGCTGGCGTTGCGCGTCTCGGGCTCGTACCTGAAGGAGCCTGGCTTCATCGATTCGATCGGCACCGCCGGTTCGGACCGCGAATCGAACATCAACGACGCCCGCAACTACGGCGGGCGCGCCTCGCTCCTGTACCAGCCGAACGCGCAGTTCGACCTGCGCCTGTCGGCGCTGGCGCAGAACATCAGCGCCGATGCTTCCGGCGCGGTGGAAAGCGATCCCGACACGCTCGAGACGCTGTACGGGCGCCCCACCATGTCGCAATACGTGCCGACCCGGCGCGACATCCACTACCGCCTGTTCAACGGCACCGCCAACTGGGACTTCGGCGCCGCCAGCCTGACCTCGTCGACCAGCTACAGCACCCAGAAGCAGTTCATCCGCGAAGACAGCACCTTCAACCTGAGCCCGATCGTGGAAGCGTTCTTCGGCCCGGCCAATGAGCTGTACCTGGGGCAGGAAGTCGAATCGAAGAAGTTCACCCAGGAGCTGCGCCTGTCGTCCAACGAAGGCCAGGCGGTCGACTGGCTGGCCGGCCTGTACTACACCGACGAGGATGGCGCCGTCGCCCAGCGCTACCATGCGGTGGCGCCGGGCAGCATGGATCCGCTCACCGGCCTGCCGCTGCTGGCCGACGTCAGCCTGCGCTCGAACTACCGCGAAGTGGCGGCCTTCGCCAACACCACCTTCCACCTCGGCCAGTACTACGACCTCGACCTGGGCGGGCGCTACAGCCACAACAAGCAGGACGCGCGCCAGCTGACGGCCGGCGAGCTGGCCGGCAGCGCTGACTACAACGCCGCATCGTCGGAAGACGTGTTCACCTACGCCGTCGCCCTCAAGCGCAAGTTCGGCGAGCACAGCGCGCTGTATGCGCGCGCCGCCAAGGGCTTCCGCCCGGGCGGCCCCAACGTGCTGCCGCCGGACGTGCCGCCCGGCACCCCGGCCACCTACGATTCGGACAGCGTGATGAGCTACGAGGCCGGCTTCAAGACCGAGTCGCGCGACGGCCGCTTCGCGCTCGACCTCTCGCTGTTCCACATCAAGTGGAAGGACATCCAGCTGCTGGCCGTGGTCAACGATTATGGCGTCAATACCAACGGCGCCGGCGCCACCAGCGATGGCGTCGAGTTCACCGCGAGTTACCGGCCGGTGCGCAACCTGCGCCTGTCGGCCAACGGCACCTGGGGCAAGGCCGAACTCGATGGCGACACCGACCCGCTGGTGGGCGGCGTCAGCGGCGACCGCCTGCCGTTCTCGCCCAGGTATACGCTGGCCCTGATGGCCGACTACCGCTGGGTGATCGGCGCCACCACCCCGGCCTTTGCCGGCGTGTCGGGGCGGCGCGTGGACGGCCAGTACGGCGCCTTCGACCCCGGCTACCGCGCCGCCAACGAGCGCCAGCGCGAGATCCCCTCGTACAACGTGTTCGACGCCCACTTCGGGGTCGAACTGGGCTCGTGGACCGTGGAAGCGTTCGCCAAGAACATCGGCAACAGCGACGGCAAGACCTCGACCTCGGCCATCAGCGCCAACGGCCGCCCGATTTATCCGAACGGCGCGATCAGCACCGGCATCATCACGCCGCGCACGATCGGCCTGACCCTGACCAAGGAGTACTGATGCCAGCCGAGCATGGAGTCAATGGCGTGAATGGCGCGCCAAGCCTGGGGCGCTGCCTGCTGTTCCTGGGCGACGTCACCGAGCCGGGCTTCGCCAAGACCGCCTTCGGCCTGCGCGACTGGGCCGGCGAGCGCTGCGTGGGCGAGCTGCGCCTGCCCGGCGCCACCGTGTCGGCCGGGCTGCCGTCGATGTCGCCGGCGCAGGCGGTGGCGCATGGCGCCGGCGCGCTGGTGATCGGCGTGGCGGCGCCCGGCGGCGGCATCCCGCCGGCCTGGGTGCCGGCGCTGGTGCAGGCACTCGAGGCGGGACTGGACATCGTCTCGGGCATGCACGTTCGCCTGGCCTCGCTGCCGCAGCTGCAGGACGCCGCCACGCGCCACGGCCGGCGCCTGGTCGACGTGCGCACGCCGCCGCCGGCGATCCCGATCGCCAGCGGCCTGCCGCGCAGCGGACGGCGCCTGCTCACCGTCGGCACCGACTGCGCGCTGGGCAAGAAGTACACGGCGCTGGCGCTCAGCCGCGGCCTGCGCGCGCGCGGCGTCGACGCCGACTTCCGCGCCACCGGCCAGACCGGCATCATGATCGCCGGCGACGGCATGCCGATCGACGCCGTGGTGTCCGATTTCGTGGCCGGCGCCGCCGAGCTGCTCAGCCCCGCCGCCGATCCGGCCCACCTGGACGTGATCGAAGGCCAGGGCTCGCTGTTCCATCCGGCCTATGCCGGTGTCTCGCTGGGCCTGCTGCACGGCAGCCAGCCCGACATGTTCGTGGTCTGCCACGATCCGTCGCGCCGCCACATGCTGGGCTACGCCCACGTGGCGCTGCCGTCGATCGAAGCGGTGGTGGCGCAGACCATCGCGCTGGGCCGGGTGACCAATCCCGCGATCCGCTGCGTCGGCGTGGCCCTGAACACCGGCGCCATGCCGGCCGCCGAGGCCGACGCCGAGATCGCGGCGCTGGCGCGGCGCCTGCCCTATCCGGTGGCCGACCCGATGCGCGCCGGCCCCCACTTCGAGCGCCTGCTCGATGCCTGCTGCAACTAGCCTGGAGACCGTATGCGACTTTCCTCCCTCACCATCCTGGCGCTGGCGCTGTCCCTGCCCTCGCTGGCGGCGCCGCCGCGCGGCTTCGAAGCGCGCGCCGAGCAGCTGCGCGCGCGCGTCGGCACGCCCGGCATGGCGATCGCCATCGTCGAAGACGGCAAGACCACGCTGGCGCGCGGCTTCGGCCTGCGCCGGCTCGACGCGCCGGCACGGGTCGACGGCGACACCCTGTTCCCGATCGGTTCGAGTTCGAAGGCGATCACGGTGGCGGCGCTGGCCACGCTGGTCGACGCCGGCAAGATCAAATGGGACGACCGCGTGGTCGACCATCTGCCGGGCTTCCAGATGTACGACCCGTGGGTCACGCGCGAGATCACCATCCGCGACCTGCTGACCCACCGCAGCGGCCTTGGCATGGGCGCGGGCGACCTGCTGTTCGTCCCGCGCAGCAACGTCTCGCGCGCGGAAGCGGTGCGCCGGGTGCGCTACCTGAAGCCCGAGACCAGCTTCAGGAGCACCTTCGCCTATTCCAACCTGATGTACGTGGTGGCGGGCCAGCTGGTCGAAGCCGTGAGCGGCCAGCGCTGGGAAGACTACACCCGCGAGCACGTGCTGCGCGCGGCCGGCATGCGCCTCTCGACCACCGACAACGCCGACAATTTCGCGGTCGCCAACCGCGCCTGGCCGCACGCGCGCATGGACGGCGGCCTGCGCGGCGCCGGGCGCCAGGAACGGCTCGACGAGCGCGATGATCTGGGCCGCAATGCGGCGCCCGCCGGCGGCGTCGCCACCAGCGCCAACGACCTGGCGCGCTGGCTGCAGCTGCTGCTCGGCGCCGGCCTCACGGCAGAGGGCAAGCGCGTGTTCAGCGCCGATGCCCACGCCCAGATGTGGACCCCGGCCATGACCATGCCGCCGGACGAGATGCCGCCCGAGCTGAAGGCGCTGCAGCCGCAGTTCTCGAACTATGGCCTGGGCTGGGACATCGTCGACTACCGCGGCGCGCGCATGGTCTGGCACGGCGGCGCGGTGTTCGGCTTCAAGGCCGCGGTGGTCGTGCTGCCCGAAAAAAAGGTGGCGTTCGCGATCGTTGTCAACAGCGAGGACGGTGAACTGGTGCGCGGCCTGCTGTACGAGCTGGCCGACCACTACCTGGGCCTGCCCGGCGCCGACTGGCCGGCCAGGTTCGAGGCCTACAAGGCGTCGCTGGTGACGCAGGGCCTGGACGCGCTCAAGGCCGGCCAATCGAATCCGGTGCGCGCCGGACCGTCGGTGCCGGGCCGCGCGCTGGCCGGGACCTATGCCGATCCGTGGTACGGTAACGTCGAGATCGCGCCCGCCGGGGACGGCTTGCGGGTCGATTTCAAGTCGACCCCGCGCATGGCGGGCCGCCTCGAGCACTGGCAGTACGACACCTGGATCGCGCGCTTCGACGACGCCACGCTGGAGCCGGCCTACCTGAGCTTTGCCTTCGACAAGGACGGCAAGGTGGAGCGGATCGGGCTGGCGCCGGTGTCGCCGCTGGCCGATTTCAGCTGGGATTACAAGGACCTCGAGCTCAAGCCGGTCAAGGCCGGGTCAAGGCCGGGAAATGAGCCGCAACGATGACGCACACATGAGAACAAGCACGCCGCATATCCTCGCCCTCGCCGCCGTGCTGCTGGCCGGCTGCGCGACACCCGCTGCGCCCCCGGGCGCCGATCCCGCCCACCGCAAGCTGCTCACCCTCGACGCTCACCTCGACACGCCGGTCTACTTCGGCCGTCCCGGCTGGGATGTCGGCGCGCGCCACGCTGCGGCCACCGAGATCGCCCAACTCGACCTGCCGCGCATGGAAGACGGCAACCTCGATGGCGGCTTCTTCGCCATCTACACCGAGCAGGGGCCGCTGACACCGGAAGGCTATGCGGCGGCGCGCGCCCATGCCCAGGCCCGTTCGAGCCTGATCGACGCCACGCTGGCGCGCCACGCCGGTCGCATCGGCCTGGCCACGGACGCCAGCGCGGCGCGCCGGCTCGACGCCGGCGGCAAGCTGGTGGCCTTCAAGAGCATCGAAAACAGCTATCCGCTGGGCGACAGCGTGGCGCCGCTGGTTGAGTACCGGCGCCAGGGCGTGCGCCTGGCCGGCATCGTCCACGGCAGCAACAACCAGTTTGCCGATTCCTCGACCGACAAGCCGCGCTGGCAGGGCCTCAGTCCGCTGGGGCGTGAATGGGTGGCTGAAATGAACCGGTTGGGCCTGGTGATCGATGCCAGCCATGCCTCGGACGCCACCCTCGACCAGCTGCTGGCGTTGTCCAGCGCGCCGATCCTGCTGTCGCACTCGAATTCGCGCACCAGCTTCGACCATCCGCGCAACCTGGACGACGAGCGCATCCGCAAGCTGGCCGCCGCCGGCGGTGCGATCTGCGCCAGTACCATCTACCTGAGCCCGATACGCATGGGGCCCGAGCGCGAGCGCCTGTTCGAACAGGCCGAGCACATGGACGCGATGACGCCGGCCGCGCAGGCCCGGCTGGGCGCCGCCTGGCGCGCGCTCGACCAGAGCGAGCCGATGTGGGCTACCAGCCTCGACCAGTACATCGCCTCGGTGCTGCATCTGGTGAAGGTGGCCGGGATCGACCATGTGTGCATGGGCGCCGATTTCGATGGCGGCGGCGGTTTCGCGGGGCTGGAAGACATAACGGCGTTGCCTGCGGTCACGGCGCGGCTGAAGGCGGCGGGGTTGTCGGACATCGACTTAGGCAAACTGTGGAGCGCCAACCTGCTGCGCGTACTGCAGGCGGCCGAACAAGGCGCGCCGGAAGTCATGCGTTAAACCTTGCCGGCGCAGCTCGGACCAGTCGACGGCAATTGCGCAACCTCCAACACGTCGTACTCGCGAAAGCGGTAACCCATGTTTGCCAATAGCGCGCTCAACCGAACACCCGGGATGGACGGCTGCGCAGCCATGCGCCGCCCACGCAGGCCCGATGCGCATCGCGAACGCTGCCGGTGGATTGCCTGCGCCATGAACAGACTTTGGGTAGACTAGCGCCACCCAAGGCAAAGGATTATCAATGAAGTTCGCCGTTCACTCGAGCACCCGCGGCGGCGCTGCGGCAGCGCTGCTGATGCTGGCCGCCCTGACGGGCGTCCATGCTGCAGCGCAGGATGTGCAGGACACGCCGGGCGCCACCCCTGCGCAGACCAGCAAACCGGCCGCCGGCACCGCCGCGGCCGACGACCGGTCCCCGGTCAAGATCAACGCGAAGAAAAACGCGGGCGACCTGTCGTACAAATCGTTCTACGCCATGCAGGCGCTGATCCAGTCGTTCCAGCCGCCGGAACCGCGCGTGATCGACTTCAGCTACCGGCTTTCGTTCATGGACCTGAGCCTGGCCGAGCGCGACGCCTACGCGCCGGACAGCTGGGCGGTCGCCATCGTCGGCGACAGCTTCGACCAGGTGGTGCCGGTGGCGCGCGGCGGTTATTTCGTGTTGCCAGAGTCGCAGCAGGCGGTGCAGGAAAACGCGACCGTCATGTTCAACGCCCAGACCCGCTGGCGCAGCCTGGATGTGGCGTTCAAGCTGCGCGTCTCGCCGCAGCAGACACTCGGCTATGCCAGCTTCGCCAGGGCGATCCAGGAATTCAAGGTGGTGCAGAACCAGGTGCCGTGGTACCGCAACGGCCTGCGCGCGATCCGCAACGCCAGAATCGATGGGCTGCGCGCCTGCTTCAGTTCACCGGATGCGCGCATCGAGATCGATGGCGCGCAGGCGCAGACGCAAGTCGAAGGCATGTGCCAGGTGCTCAAGTTCGACCCGGCCGCAGCGCGCGCGGGAAACGCGACGATCGCCTTCATCGGTCAGCTCGACAATGTAACGCTGGACGAACCGGAGCGCTGATCCGGGCGCTATCGCCCGGCCTTACCTGGACGCTGGACGCGACGCCCGGCTGCCGTATCGATAGGCGTTGTAGGCGTCGTGCAGCCATTCTTGCCTGGCACGAAATTCCAGCGCGGCGACCCGCCTGCCGGCATCGATGCCGCGGTTGGTGGCAACCACGTAACGCACGGTTGCATCCATCCACGCGCGGTGCTGGGCATCGATGCGGATCGCGTTGTCCATCGCCGCCACCGCCACCTGCGCATACGCCGCGTCGAGGCGCGCCTGCGCCTGTTCGCGCTCGGCCGCGCTCATCACGCCCTGCACCTCGGCCGGGACGCGGTATTCGACATGGCCCGAGAGGCGCAGCTTGGTCATGAACTGCTCGTGGCAGCTGCGCCATTTGGCGATGTCGCGGCTCACCGCGCGGATCTGCTGGTTGGCCCACGATTGCTGCGGCACCTCGGGCGCGGCGCAGCCGTAGTTGTCGGCGGCGAGATCGGCGCCGGTGTATTCGGAAGTCCAGAACCGCACCGCCTGCTGCTGCGCATCGCTGTGCGCCGGGGTAGCATGGGCAAACGACGCAGCGCCGGCGGCCAGCAGTGCGACGAGCATGACGTGGTGTTTCATTGCAACCTCGGCGTGGTGGAGATGGTTCGACTATAGCGGCCCACTGAGCGCTACGCAATGCAGCGCGCATTGATAACATTCGGGAAACAAAATGCTAGCCGGATAACAGCATGCCCACGGTGCGGGCCGGACCGCGCGGCAGATTGTCGCGTTGCCGCGGCGCGGCCAGAAACAGCGCCAGCACGCGCTCGTACAGCGCCAACTGATCACGATGGCGCCCCTGCCGCATTGCCGCCGGCTTCTTCAAATGCTTGAGCACGAAGTAATCGGCCAGCAGATCGCCCTGCGCTTCCATGTTGTAGTCGGCCAGCGTGGCATCCTCGCCCAGCGTGTAGCCATACGACAGCCCGATGCGGACCATCCCGCGCAGCCGCACCGGATACCCGAGCTGATGTTGCCAGACGTGCACCATCTCGTGCATGAACCAGTGGATCGCCGGCGGATCGCCGCGCGTGTAATCGGGGAGAAAACAGGATTGGTGAAAGTAGATATTGCCGTTCGGTGTCATCGCGCAGTTGCGCGGCTGGAACGGCATGTAGCGCCGGTTGTACACGCGCACCCGGCGGTAGTCGATGGCGTCGCCGAACAGCAGCGACGCCATCGCGATCTCGGCTTCGCTTAACGGGCGGAACCGGAATCGCATTCGGTGACTCAGGCGCGCAGTGCAGCAGCCGCCCTGGCCAGCTCGGTGATACGGCCCCAGTCGCCGGCCTGGATCGCGTCCTTCGGGGTCAGCCACGAGCCACCCACGCACGCCACGTTCTTGCAAGCCAGGAACGCCGGTGCAGTCTCGATCGAGATGCCGCCGGTCGGGCAGAACGTCACGTCCGGCAACGGGCCGCCGATCGCGTTGAGCATGCCGACGCCACCCGCCGGCACTGCCGGGAACAGTTTCAGTTGCTTGAAGCCTGCTTCGCGCGCCGCCATCACTTCGCCCGGCGTCATCACGCCCGGCAGCAGTGGCAGGCCACTCGAACGCGCTGCCTCGATCAGTGCAGGCGTCAGGCCCGGCGACACGCCGAACACCGCACCGGCGTCGCGCGAAGCGGCGAATTCTTCCGGCTGGGTCAGGGTGCCGACGCCGACGATGGCGCCTTCGACCTGGCTCATGGCGCGGATCGCGCCCAGGCCGTGCTCGGTGCGCAGCGTGACTTCGAGCACGCGGATGCCGCCCGCTACCAGGGCTTTCGCCAGTGGCACTGCGTGTTCCGGATCGTCGATGGCGATGACGGGGATCACGCTCGCCGAGCGCATGATGTCAAGTAAGGTCATTTCTGGGTCCTGAAAAGAAAGTCTTCGTCGGAGCCGGGCATGATTTCGCCGGCATCAATGCCATCGTGCAGCGGCACGGTGGTCTGGATCGGCGACGGCAGCGGGAAGGTGGCAGCACCCTCTTCCGCCGCGCTGATCGAATTGCGGAACATGGCAAACAGCTCGCGCCCCATGCCGATGTGGCTTTTACTCAGGTCGGCGCTGGCCATGCTGCGCGCGGCCCATTCTTCCGGCGCCACCAGGGCGTCGAGCAGGCCGGTGGTGGCGTCGACGCGGATCATGTCGCCGTCGCGCACCAGGCCCAGTGGGCCGCCGGCCAAAATTTCGGGCGACACGTGGATCGCCGCCGGCACCTTGCCCGACGCGCCCGACATGCGCCCGTCGGTGACCATCGCCACCTTGAAGCCGGCGTCCTGCAGGTTGGCCAGCGCCGGCGTCAAGGCGTGCAGTTCCGGCATGCCGTTGGCGCGCGGGCCCTGGAAGCGGATCACGGCCACGAAGTCGCGATTGAGTTTGCCGTCCTTGTAGGCGGCCATGAAATCTTCCTGCGAATCGAACGTCAAAGCCGGCGCCTCGATCACGTGGTACTCGGCTTTGACGGCCGAGATCTTCATCACCGCGCGGCCCAGGTTACCCTGCACCAGCACCATGCCGCCGTTGTTGGCGAATGGGTTGGTCGCCGGGCGCAGCACGGCGTCGTCGCCGCTTTGCGCTGGCAGGTCGCGCCAGATCACGTTGCCGTCTTCGCCCAGGAACGGCTCTTTACAGTGGGCGCGCAGGCCGTGGCCGAGGATGGTGTTGACGTCTTCGTGCGCCAGGCCGGCGTCGAGCAGTTCGCGGATCACGAAGCCCGGGCCGCCGGCGGCCTGGAAGTGGTTCACGTCGGCTTCGCCGTTCGGGTAGATGCGGGTCAGCGACGGCACCACTTTCGACAGTTCGTCGAAGTCGTTCCAGTCGATCACGATGCCGGCCGCGCGCGCGATTGCCACCACGTGCAGCGTGTGGTTGGTCGAGCCGCCGGTGGCGTGCAGGGCGACGATGGCGTTGACGATGCTTTTCTCGTCGACAATGCGGCCGATCGGCATGTAGTTGCTGCCTTGCTGCGAGATCGCCACCGCCTGGTGGCTGGCCGCGCGCGTGAGTGCGTCGCGCAGCGGCGTGCCCGGGGTGATGAAGGCGGAACCCGGCAGGTGCAGGCCCATCATCTCCATCAGCATCTGGTTGCTGTTGGCGGTGCCGTAGAAGGTACAGGTGCCGGCGCCGTGGTACGAGGCCGATTCGCCCTCGAGCAGTTCTTCGCGCGTGGCTTCGCCCTTGGCGTAGCGCTGGCGGATCGCCGCTTTCTCTTTGTTCGAGATCCCGGTCGTCATCGGGCCGCCCGGCACGAAGATGCCCGGGATGTGGCCGAAGTGCAGCGCGCCGATGAGCAAGCCCGGCACGATCTTGTCGCAGATGCCCAGGTACAGCGCGGCGTCGAACATATTGTGCGACAGGCCGATGGCGGTGGCCATGGCGATGGCGTCGCGCGAGAACAGCGACAGTTCCATGCCCGGCTGGCCCTGGGTCACGCCGTCGCACATGGCCGGCACGCCGCTCGCGAACTGGGCCACGGCGCCGATTTCGCGCACCGCATCCTTGATCACTTTCGGGAAGTATTCGAACGGCTGGTGCGCCGACAGCATGTCGTTATAGGACGAGACGATCGCCACCGACGGCTGCTTGTATTCGCGCAGTTTCAGTTTGTCGTTGGCGGGAAAGGCGGCGAAGCCATGGGCCAGGTTGGTACACGACAGCGCGCCGCGCTGCACGCCCTGGATGCGGGCCGCTTCAAGATGCGCCAGGTAGGCCGCGCGCGAAGCGCGGCTGCGCTGGATGATTCGGTTGGTGACCTGTTCGACTACGGGGTGCAGCGCCATGTTCATTCCTTCCAAAATTTTGTACTGAAATTTTACTACAAAACGCCTACGTGCGCCGCTGGCGCCGGTTTCCATTGTTATGGTTGAGAAGACGATCGGTCAGACAGGTTTGCCCGGAGAATCGGAACAGGCCACGCTCCGTTGCATTATGTAGTGAATTTACGCGCAGATGCTTGTATGATTCGATAACCTTGTCATTGCTAACATTGTGCCACGCACCGAGACCCCATGCGCCAGCCTCCTCTTACCTCTACCGCCAGCTTCCAAGCCCTCGCCGATCATGCCGACACTGCCAAACAATGGCAGATGCGCGACCTGTTCGCGCAAGACCCGCAGCGCTTCGAGCGCTACTCGAACGAGGCCGCCAGCCTGTTCCTAGACTATTCAAAAAATCGCCTCGACGGGCGCACGCTTGAACTGCTGGTCGCGCTGGCCAAGGAGCGCGGCCTGGAGGCGCGCCGCGACGCCATGTTTGCCGGCGAACACATCAACAACACCGAAGACCGCGCCGTGCTGCACACCGCCCTGCGCGCCCCGCGCGGCGCGGCGCTCAGCGTCGACGGCCAGGACATCAACGCCGACGTGCACGCGGTGCTGGCGCGCGTCAAGACGTTTACCGACGCGGTGCGCAGTGGCGATTGGCTCGGCCACAGCGGCAAACCGATCACCGACATCGTCAATATCGGCATCGGCGGCTCCGACCTGGGTCCGAAGATGGTGGTGCTGGCGCTGCGCCACTACGCCCATCCGCGCCTGAAGCTGCATTTCGTCTCGAACGTCGACGGCCACGACATGGACGCGGCATTGGGCCAGGTCGATCCGGAAACCACGCTCTTCATCGTCGCTTCGAAAACCTTCACCACCGCCGAGACCATGATGAACGCGCAGACCGCGCGCGCCTGGTTCCTGCAGCATGCGCCGGAAGAAGCGCTGGCCAAGCACTTCGTCGCCGTGTCGACAAACACGGAGGCGATCAAGCAGTTCGGCATCGACCCGGCCAACATGTTCCCGTTCTGGGACTGGGTCGGCGGGCGTTATTCGGTGTGGTCGGCGATCGGCCTGCCAGTCGCGCTGGCAGTGGGCTTCGGCTACTTCAGCGACTTCCTGGCCGGCGCCCATGAACTCGATGAACACTTCCGCACGGCGCCGCTGGAAGAAAACCTGCCGACGCTGCTGGCACTGGTGGGCTTCTGGAACCGCCAGTTCCTCGGCTGCCCGTCGGTCTCGATCGCGCCGTATCACCAGGACCTGAACCGCTTCCCGGCCTACCTGCAGCAGCTCGACATGGAAAGCAACGGCAAGCGCGTCACGCGCGACGGCGAAGCGGTCGACACCCCGACCTGCCCGGCGATCTGGGGCGAGTGCGGCACCAACGGCCAGCACGCCTACTTCCAGCTGCTGCACCAGGGCACCGACGTGACGCCGATGGACTTCATCGCCGCCCTGCGTCCGGCGCACGAGATGGACAACCACCACACTGCCCTGCTGGCAAACTGCTTCGCGCAGTCGGAAGCGTTCATGAAGGGCAAGACGATCGATGAAGTGCGCGCCGATCTGCAGGCGCAAGGCTCGCCGGCGGATGAAGTCGAGCGCCTGGCGCCGCACAAGACCTTCCCCGGCAACCGTCCGAGCAACACCATCCTGATGGAGCGCCTGACGCCATCGACGCTGGGCGCCCTGATCGCGCTGTACGAACACAAGACGTTCGTGCAGGGCGTGCTGTGGAACGTGAACAGCTTCGACCAGTGGGGCGTGGAGCTGGGCAAGGTGCTGGCCAAGAAGATCGAAGCCGAATTGGTGGGCGAGCCACAAACGGCGAACCACGACAGCTCGACCAATGGCCTGATCGCGCGCGCCAAAGCGGCCGTCTAATCAACCTGCACACTGACTGAACATGGCAACCGAAAAATTTGAAGTAGTCCACGACAAGCCGATGCTGGTCGGTGAATCGGCAATCTGGCACGAAGTCGAATCGGCCCTGTACTGGGTCGACATCGAAGGCTTGACCGTCAACCGCCTGCACGCGGCGAGCGGCAAATTCACCTCGTGGAAGATGGGCTCGAACCCGTCGGCGCTGGCGATCGACGACAACAACTGCCTGGTGGTCGCCACCCGCGATAGCCTGCTGCGCCTGAACACCACCGATGGTTCCGAGAGCCCGATCGCGGATGCGCCGTACGACACGTCCAAGGTGCGCTTCAACGACGGCCGCGTCGACCCGTCAGGGCGCTTCTGGATCGGCACCATGTACGAGCCGCGCGACCAGCCGGCCGCCGAGATGTATGTGCTCGACAAGGACGCATTGCGCTGCGCCTGGCGCGGCGGCATGACCAACTCGAACGGCCTGGCCTGGAGCCCCGACGGGCGCACCATGTACCACGCCGACACCACCACCCACCGCATCGACTGCTACGACTACGATCCGGCCACTGGCGAGCAAACCAACCGCCGCACCATCCTCACCTTCCCGAGCGACAAATCGGCGCCCGACTATGGCGGGCGTCCCGATGGCGCGACCATGGATTCGGAAGGCATGTACTGGGTCGCGATGTTCGAAGGCGCGCGCGTGCTGCGCATTGCACCGGATGGCCGCATCGACCGCGAGATCAAGCTGCCGGTGAAGTGCCCGACCTCGGTCGCCTTCGGCGGCCCGGACCTGCGCACGCTGTACATCACCAGCGCCAGCCAGGGAAGGTCGGCCGAGGAGATCAGGCAGTACCCGCATACCGGCAAGGTGCTGGCGCTGCGGGTCGACGTGGCCGGGCGCGAAGAGCCGGAATACCGGATCTGATGCAGCCAGGCAGACATCGCTGCCAATGCAAAAAGCCCGCTTCGATAGCGGGCTTTTTATTTATCCACCAACCCCGCCCACGCTATCTGCGTGGTGCGCGTCGGCAGTTAAAGTCTGGCAATTAAATCGCGCAAATGTTTCCAGCTTTTTCGCCTTTAGGCCCATTCGAGCGAACGAACGAAACGCGCTGGTTTTCGGAAAGGCTCTTAAAACCTTCCGATTGAATATCCTGGAAGTGCGCGAACAAATCGCCGCCGCCTGCATCAGGGGTAATGAAGCCGAAGCCTTTTGCGTCGTTGAACCATTTCACGGTGCCGGTTTGGGTAGTCGTCATATTATTTCCTTTAAACATTGGATGAGCAAAAGCGCTCGCGGCGCACAATCGACCAAGACAGGAAGTAAAAGGAGGAAATCAAACAAGACTGCCGAGCGGCAAGACGGAAGGAAAGACCAACAATAACAACAACTTGATGTAGTGCGAGATGAAAGATACACGGCTTACCGGGATTTGCCTAACGATTTCTTTTTTAATTTTCGCGGTCTTGATTTAATGCCATCCACAAACAGTTTGAGAATACGCGCTGATATGATGAAATAGCCCTGGGGCGGTTTTCGTTTGCTCGGCAATTAAAGGATGTGTAAATGACACAATACCGGCTGAGCGAATACATTCGTTCGAATATCGACCCCATCCTGCAGGCGTGGGAGGATTTTGCCCGCACCATCGAGCCGCCCGCGCTGACCATGGACGATACCGCTTTGCGTAACCATGCGCATCAAATGCTGCTGACGATAGCGCACGACCTGTCGACGCCGCAATCGGACGACGAACGGGCCGCCAGATCGAAAGGCCTGGGCCAGCGTGACCGTACCGATTCAGCAGCCGAAGTCCATACCGAAGCGCGCCTGCTGTCAGGCTACACGGTGGTGCAGCTGGTGTCGGAATACCGCGCGCTGCGCTCGAGCGTGCTGACACTGTGGAGCGCCCATTGCACTCCGGACCACCCGATCGACATCGCCGACATCATGCGTTTCAACGAAGCCATCGACCAGGCGCTGGCTGAATCGGTGGCGCGCTACGAGTCGATGGTGAAACGCTCGCAGAACATGTTCCTGGCCATTCTCGGCCACGACCTGCGCAACCCGCTCGGCACCGTGGTCACCGGATCGAACTTCATCATGGAAGCGACCGACATTGCGCCGAAATACGTGCTGGTTGCCACCCGCATGTTCAACAGCGCCAAGCGCATGAGCAAACTGGTATGCGACCTGATCGACTTCACGCGCACCCACCTCGGTCCAGGCATTCCGATCCGGGTCAACCTGTGCAACCTGGTCAAGGTGTGCGACGACGTGGTCAATGAATTGCGCACGTTTCACCCCGAAATGCAGATCGAACTGGATGCGCCGTCCAGCCTGCAGGTCGTGTGCGACGGCAATCGGGTGGCCCAGGTCCTGTCGAACCTGGCCGGCAACGCGATCCAGTATGGCGATACCGATGTCCCGGTCCGCATTGCCATGACGCACAACTGCGACGACATCGTCATCACCATCAACAACCACGGTCCGGTGATCAAGCCGGACAAGTTACGCTGCATTTTCGATCCACTGGTGCGCATTGCCGAAGGCGCCAGAGAAGGCGCACTCAACCAGACCAGCCTTGGCATCGGGCTCTACATTTCACGCGAGATCATCCATGCACACGGCGGCCGGATCGAGGTTGCATCGAATCCGGACAGCGGCACCACGTTTACCATCACGATGCCGCGCCAGCACCACGGCATCTCCGGCAAGGGCGGCGTACAAGACCATCGCAGCGCGCCGCGATAAGGTGAGGGCTGGGACTGATCCGGGTCGCCAGCTATCTGGCGGCGCCGCATGTGCAGGCCGGACGCTTGACCCAGATCCTGCGACACCATCGCAGCGCCCGGTTCCGCTGTCGCTGCCGTACCCGCAAACCCGGCATCTTTTGTCGGCAGTCCGGGCATTTGCCGGCTGGCTCGGCGCACTCGTGCGTGAACTGGAACCAGGCTGGCAATTGCATACATGACGGGCAAACACGTACATACCGGCTCTTGCGACCCGGCACCGGCGAATATGGCACCATACAAACGATCATCCCTGATACGTAGTAGATTTTCTTGATTGATGATTATTTATGTAGTAAATTTACATAAAATTCGACCAACGCAGATTCCAACGACCATGCCTATTCCTGACTTCGACCTCGTCTTCTTTGGCGGCAGCGGCGACCTTGCGATGCGCAAGCTGCTCCCTGCGATGTATTCGCGCGACGTCTGCAACGACCTGCCCGCCTCGGCGCGCATCATCTGCGTCGGCCGCGAGGATGCGACCCAGGAAGAATTCCTGCGCATGGTCGAGACCAACTCCAAGCCGCACATCAAGGAAGCCCCGCTGGAGGCCAACTGGGCGCGCTTTTTAAAGCGCATCACCTATGTGGCGCTGAACGCGACCGATGTCGATACCTACGGCGCCCTGGTCGAGGCGCTGCGCAAGGATGACCAGTTGACGCGTGTGTATTACCTGGCGACGCCGCCGCAAATCTTCGCCAAGATCTGCGACAACCTGGCCGCTACCGGCCTGGCCACGCCCAATTCACGCGTCGTGCTCGAAAAACCCCTGGGACGCGACCTGGCCTCGGCCAAGCAGATCAACCTCGACGTCGGCAAGGTGTTTGCCGAATCGCAGATCTACCGCATCGACCATTACCTCGGCAAAGAGACGGTGCAGAACCTGCTGGCCCTGCGCTTCGGGAACATCCTGTTCGAGCCGCTGTGGCGCCGCGAATGGATTTCGGACGTGCAGATCACCATCGCCGAGAAGATCGGCGTGGGCAATCGCCTCGGCTACTACGACAACTCGGGCGCGCTGCGCGACATGCTGCAGAACCACCTGCTGCAGCTGCTGTGCATCGTGGCGATGGAGCCGCCGGCCTCGATCGCGCCGGACGCGGTGCGCGACGCCAAGCTGCAGGTCTTGCGCTCGCTGAAGCGCTTCACGCCGACCACGCTGAGCCAGAACATCATCCGCGGCCAGTACCGCGCCGGCTACATCGACGGCCAGCAAGTGCCGGGCTACCGTGACGAGCCGGATGCGCCGAAGAGCTCCAGGACCGAGACCTTTGTTGCGATGAAAGCGGAGATCGACACCTGGCGCTGGGCCGGCGTGCCGTTCTACCTGCGCACCGGCAAACGCATGGCCGACCGCCTGGCCGAGATCGTGGTGCGCTTCAAGCCGATCCCGCATTCGATCTTCAACCAGCCGACGTCGAGCTTCCAGCCCAACAGCCTGGTGATCCGCCTGCAGCCGGACGAAGGCCTGTCGATGAACCTGATGGCCAAGACACCGGGCGACTCGATGCGCCTGAAGCAGGCCGAACTCGAACTCGATTTCCGCGAGCAGTTCAAGGCGCCGCGCATGGAAGCGTATGAACGCTTGCTGCTCGACGTGCTGCGCGGCCAGCTGACGCTGTTCATGCGCGGCGACGAACTGGAAGCGGCGTGGGAATGGGTCGAACCGATCCTGGAACACTGGGAGCAGGACGACACCGCCCCGGCGCCATACACCTCGGGCACCTGGGGCCCGGCTTCGTCGAGCGCGCTGATCGGGCGCGACGGCCTGCAATGGCGCGAAGAAGCGCTGCCGGAAGATTAAGACATCCATGTTGCTCGACTCGATCCGCACCCAGCTCGACTCGCTGTCCAAGTCCGAGCGCAAGGTGGCGCTGGCGGTGCTGGCGGCGCCATCTGCCACCGTGAGCCAGAACATCACGGCGCTGGCGCGCGCCGCCCAGGTATCGGAACCGACCGTGGTGCGCTTTTGCCGCACGCTCGGCTACGACGGCTGGCACGAGTTCAAATTGAAACTGGCGCAGGGCCTGGCGCTGGCCATGCCCGGCGCGAATGAAGCGCCCGACCAGGACGACCTGGCGTCGGACCTGATCAACAAGATCTGCAGCCGCTCGATCAACACCCTGCTCGACCTGCGCAACAACCTGAAACCCGAGTTGATCCAGGGAGCGCTGGAAGTGCTGGCGCGCGCCAACAAGATCGAGTTCTACGGCCACGGCACCTCGGGCTTCGTGGCGGCCGACGCCCAGCACAAGTTCTTCCGCTCGGGCGTACCGACGGTGGCCTATACCGACCCGGCGATCCACTCGATCGCGGCGGCGCTGCTGCGCCAGGGCGACGCGGTGGTGGCGATTTCGCAGCGCGGCAACAACCCGGCCCTGACGCGTTCGGCCAAGCTGGCGCGCGCCGGCGGCGCCGACGTGATCGTGCTGGCGCCGTCCGGCACCCCGCTGGCCGAGATGGCCACGCTGTTCATTCCGATCGACCTGGTGTTTGCGACTGACCCGTACACCCCGATCTCGGCGCGGCTGGCCTACCTGGTGGTGATCGACGTACTGGCGGTGGGGCTGGCGCTGCGGCGCGGGCCGGAGTTTCGCAAGAAGATGCAGAACGCGCAGAAGGCGCTGCAGGAATTCGACATGCAGTTCGATTCGTTTATCGGCTGAGCCGCCGGCGCCCGGTTTCCGCGCTTACGACAGCCTGCGTGGCTGGCTGTAGAATAACGGTTTTTCACCGTATCCCTACAGCGCCATGCACATCAATCCCGAACGCAGCGACCGTCCCGACTATGACCTGCTGGTGCGCCAGGTGGTCAGCGTCCTCGAGGGCGAACGCGACCTGACCGCCAACGCCGCGCAGTTTTCCGCGCTCGTCTATGACACCTTATCAAGCCTGAACTGGGCCGGCTTCTACTTCACCGTGCCATCCAAAAAAGGCGAAGGCCAGGATCTGCTGGTCGGCCCGTTCCAGGGCAAACCCGCGTGCGCGCGCATTCCGTTCGGCCGTGGCGTGTGCGGCGCGGTCGCCGTCAAGCGTGAGACCGTGGTGGTGCCGGACGTGCATGCGTTCCCGGGCCATATCGCCTGCGATTCGGCCTCGGCGTCCGAGATCGTGATCCCGGTGCTCAAGGACGACAAGCTGATCGGCGTGTTCGATATCGACAGCCCGAAACTGGATCGTTTTTCGGAGGAAGACCGCGCCGGCCTGGAGGCCATGATCGCGGCGTTTGTCGCAGGTACCGATTTCGCATGAGCCGGTTGAACGCGTCGGCGGCCGAGCCGCCAACCCTACGTAGGGTTTGGCCGGGGCGCGCAGCCGGCTCTACCGCCGACGCGTTCAAACACAGCTCGCATCCCATCACCATCCCACCTTTGAACACGCCATGAACCAACTCGAACAACTCAAGCAGTACACCACCGTCGTCGCCGACACCGGCGACTTCCAGTCGATCAAGGCCTATTCGCCGAAGGACGCGACCACCAATCCTTCCTTGATCCTGAAGGCCGTGCAAAAGCCGGAATACCGTCCGCTGCTCGAAAAAGCCATCGCCGACGCGCCCGACGCGTCGATCGAAGGCATCGTCGACAGCCTGCTGATTGCGTTCGGCGTCGAAATCCTGAAGTATGTCCCGGGCCGCGTCTCGACCGAAATCGATGCCGCGCTGTCGTTCGACCTTGACGCCACCGTCGCCAAGGGCCGCGAGCTGATCGCGCTGTACGAGAAGGCCGGCGTGTCGCGCGAGCGCGTCCTGATCAAGATCGCCTCGACCTGGGAAGGCATCCGCGCCGCCGAGATCCTGGAAAAGGACGGCATTCACTGCAACCTGACGCTGCTGTTCTCGCTGTGCCAGGCAGTCGCCTGCGCCGAAGCGAACGTGAAACTGATCTCGCCGTTCGTCGGCCGTATCTATGACTGGTACAAGAAGTCGACCGGTACGGATTACCAGGGTGCCGAAGACCCGGGCGTGCAGTCGGTCAAGAGCATCTACCAGTACTACCGCAAGTTCGGCTACGACACCGAAGTGATGGGCGCGAGCTTCCGCAACACGTCGCAGATCCTGGAATTGGCCGGATGCGACCTGCTCACCATCTCGCCGGACCTGCTGCAAAAGCTGGCCGACGCCGATGCGCCGGTCGAGCGCAAGCTGAGTAAGGACGACAGCATCAGCATCGACAAGATCGCGATGGACGAAAAGACCTTCCGCTTCATGCTCAACGAAGACGCGATGGCGACCGAGAAGCTGGCCGAAGGCATCCGCGCGTTCGTGGCCGATTCGATCAAGCTGAAGGTGATGATCGAAGGCATGCGCTGAGTGTAGTCGCTGTATAGCGCCCCCAGAAAATGGGGGCTCGGATGCGGCCGGCCCGGATCGTCTCCAACCTGTTGACCAATGCCAGCCGCTACCGCCCGTCAGGAGCGCGGATCGACATCCGGGCCGGTGTGGTCGACGGCCGGCTGGCGATCGACGTATCGGATAACGGCATGGGCATACCGGCCGAGCTGCTGCCGCGCATTTTTGAACCTTTTGTCCAGGGTGAACGGAAAACCCACGGCTCGGTTGGCGACATCGGCGGTCGACCTTGCCATTCTCGATATCGGGCTTCCCGGGATGAGCGGCTACCAGCTGGCCCACCTGATGCGGGAAAGCGGCGCCAACGCCGGTGCGCGTGATGTCGCCTGACAGGCTTCGGGCAGCAGCAGGACAAAGAACGCAGCAAATCCGAAAACTTCGAAGCCCACCTGGTCAAACCTGTGAATCTGGTCGATATGGCGGCGCTGCTATCAACCTGCCACGCCCGTATCCCCGCGCAGGGACGCGTGCCGACGCGCTCAGCGCGCGCGCAAGCCGGCCAGGAAAGTATCGATCACCTCCCCGCCCAGTTCGACCAGGTCGAACGACTCCGACTCGAACAGCCAGTTGCGCAGCAAGCCGTCGAGCATGATCCACATGCACATCGAAGCGTTGCGCGGATCGACCTTGGGCGGCAGCGTGCCCTCGGCCTGGGCCTGCGCCAGCTGGGTTTCCATGCGTCCGCGCCACTCGCACACGGCTTCGCGCTTGCGGATACGCGCTGAGTCGACTTCGTCGGTGAATTCGGTTTTCAGCGTGGCGATCTCGAACACGCGGCGCGCCTTGTCGTCGGTGACGACAATCTGCAACACCGCCATCATTTCGTCGCGTAAACGCTGCAATGGATCGACAATCGGCCGCTCGTCGAGCAGCTTGACCGCGGCATCCATCGGCATGGTGGCGCGGTCCATCATCGCGCTGTAGAGCGCGCCTTTGTCGACAAAATGCCAATAGATCGCGCCGCGCGTCACACCGGCCGCGCTTGCGATATGCTGCAACGTCGTCCGTGAAACGCCCTGTTTTGCAAACAAGATTTCTGCTGCATCGAGGATGCTGTCGCGGGTCGCGGCTGCTTCTTCCTTCGTCCTGCGAACCATTTTTTCTGGGGTACTCCAAAATTACAAGGGGGCAAAACATTTTACATACAATCGTGATAGTATATAAAATTATTTGCAAAAGCCAGCGTCGATTCAACCCCGGACCCAGGATATGACCGGTGGATGACATCGGCGTGTTTTACTAACTAGAAGGAAGCACAAGTAATGCGCCCTGCCAACTCCTCATTCCCATCCCTGACCCGGGTCGCCGCCGCTACCATGGCGGCCCTGGTGCTGCTGTCCGCCTGCGGCAAGAAAGACGACACCGCCAAAGGCGGCGCCCCTGCCGGCCAGCAAGCACCCGCGCCTGAAGTCGGTGTGGTGACCACCAAATTTGAAACCGTCTCGCTGCAGACCGAATTGCCGGCGCGCGTCGAACCGATCCGCACCGCGCAAGTGCGCGCCCGTGTCGATGGCGTGGTCCTGAAACGTTCGTTCACCGAAGGCAGCATGGTCAAGCAGGGCCAGTCGCTGTACACGATCGATCCGGCGCCATATCAAGCCCAGCTGGCTGCAGTGCAGGCCGACGTGGCGCAGGCCGAAGCCAACCTGGTGCAGGCACGTTCGCTCGCCAACCGCTACAAGCCATTGGTCGAAGCCAATGCCGTGAGCAAGCAGGAATACGAAAACGCCGTGGCCGCCCAGAAGACGGCCGAAGCGCAAGTGGCCGCCGCCCGCGCCCAGCTGCGCGTGCAGCAGATCAATGTCGGCTACACCAGTGTGAACGCCCCGATCTCGGGCCGCATCGGCCGCGCCCTGGTCACCGAAGGCGCCCTGGTCTCGGCCACCCAAGCGACTGAACTGGCGCTGATCCAGCAAACCGACAGCATGTACCTGAACATCACCCAGTCGGCCACCGAACTGCAGCGCCTGCGCCAGCAAGGCGGCGGCGGCGACAACGTGCCGGTCACGGTATTGACCGATGATGGCAAGGAAATGGCGCAGCGCGGCCGCCTGTTGTTCTCGGACGTGACCGTGGACCAGAGCACCGGCCAGATCACCCTGCGCGCCACCGTGCAGAACAGCAATAACGCCCTGCTGCCGGGCCAGTACGTGCGCGTGCGCATTACCCAGTCGTCGCTGCCGAACGGCATCCTGCTGCCACAGCAAGCGGTCACCCGCGGCGGCCAGAACGGCGACACCGTGATGGTGGTCGGCGCCGACAACAAGCCGGTGTCGCGCGTGGTGCAAGTAGCGTCGCAGCAAGGCGAAAGCTGGGTCGTCACCGGCGGCCTGAAAGAAGGCGAAAAAGTGATGGTCGACGGCTTCCAGAAGCTGCAGATGCTGCCGCCAGGCACCCCGGTGAAGACCGTGGCCTGGACCCCGGCCGCTGCCCAGCAGACGCCAGCCCAGGCCGGCGCCGCCGGCGCCCAGCCGAATGCCGCCGGTGCGAATGCCGCTGCCACGGCCAATGCCGCCGATACGCGTACCCCGGACGCCGGTTCGCCGGCCGCCGGCGCGACCACGCCAGCCGACAGCAGCCGCTAAGAACAACAGGAACAGGACTTTCTAATGGCACGTTTTTTTATTGATCGCCCCATTTTTGCCTGGGTGATCGCGCTGTTCATCATGGTGCTAGGTGGCATTGCCATCAAGCAGCTGCCGATCGCGCAATACCCATCCGTCGCCCCGCCCTCGATCGTCGTCAACGTCACCTATCCGGGTGCATCGGCGCAGACGCTCGAGGATTCCGTCATCTCGATTATCGAACGTGAGATGAACGGCGCCCAGGGCATGATCTATATGGAATCGACCAGCCAGGCCAACGGCACTGGCTCGATCACCATTTCTTTCGAGACTGGCACCGATCCGAACTTGGCCCAGGTTGACGTTCAGAACCGCCTGTCGCGCGCCACCCCGCGCCTGCCGCCGGCAGTGACTCAGCAAGGCGTGCGCGTCGACCAGGCCCGCTCGAACTTCCTGCTGTTCACGATTCTGTCGTCGGACGACCCGAAGGTGGGCAACATCGAACTGGGCGATTATGCGTCGCGTAACGTGCTGCCAGAAATTCAGCGTATTACCGGCGTTGGCCAAGCCCAACTGTTCGGTACCGAAAAAGCGATGCGGGTCTGGATCGACCCAGCCAAGCTGGTCGGCCTGAACCTGTCGCCGGCCGATATCACCGCCGCGATTTCGCAGCAAAATGCCCAGGTCGCTTCGGGTACCATCGGCGACCTGCCGGTTGCCCAGGGTCAGCAGATCAGCGCCACCGTGATCGTCACCGGCCAACTGTCGGACGTCAAGCAATTCGGTAACATCGTGCTGCGCGCCAATCCGGACGGCTCGACCGTGCGCCTGAAGGACGTGGCCCGCATCGAGATCGGCGGCCAGGGCTACAGCACCACCGCGCGCCTGAACGGCAAGCCATCGGCCGGTATCGGCGTCCAGCTGGCGCCGTCGGGCAATGCGCTGCAGACCGCGACCCTGATCAAGGAGCGCATGGCGGAACTGCAGAAGCTGTTCCCGAAAGGCATCAAGTACTCGATTCCTTACGACTCGACCACCTTCATCGATATCTCGATCGAACAAGTGGTGCACACCCTGATCGAAGCGATCGTGCTGGTGTTCCTGGTGATGTATCTGTTCCTGCAAAACATCCGCTATACCCTGATCCCGACCATCGTGGTGCCAATCGCACTGCTCGGTTCGTTCGCCTGCCTGCTGGCGATGGGCTTCTCGATCAACGTGCTGACCCTGTTCGGCATGGTGCTGGTGATCGGTATCGTGGTCGATGATGCGATCGTGGTCGTCGAAAACGTCGAGCGCATCATGAGCGAAGAAGGCCTGCCGCCACTGGAAGCGACGCGCAAGGCAATGGGCCAGATTTCGGGCGCCATCATCGGCGTGACCGTGGTCCTGATCGCCGTGTTCGTGCCGCTGGCGTTCTTTGCCGGCGCGGTCGGTAACATCTATCGTCAGTTCTCGGTCGTGATGGTGACCTCGATCGGCTTCTCGGCGTTCCTGGCGCTGTCGCTGACCCCGGCACTGTGCGCGCACTTGCTCAAGCCTGTCGAAGCCGGTCACCACCACGAGAAGAAGGGTTTCTTCGGCTGGTTCAACCGCAACTTCACCAGCGGCGCCAAGAAGTATGAAGGCTTTGTCGGCGCGATCCTGAAACGCGCCGGCCGCTGGATGGTCGTGTTCGCGCTGCTGGTGGCGCTGGTCGGCCTGATCTTCGCGCGCATGCCGAACGCCTTCCTGCCGAACGAAGACCAGGGCTACGTGATCGCCAACATCCAGCTGCCGCCAGGCGCGACCGCCGAACGCACCGGCGTGGTGCTGCGCGCGCTGGAAGACTTCGTCATGAAGCAACCCGAAACCGCGAACATCGTGGCCGTGACCGGCTTCTCGTTCTCGGGCCAGGGCCAGAACATGGGTCTGGCGTTCATCCCGCTCAAGGCATGGGACGAACGTAAAGAGAAAGGTTCGGACGCGCAATCGTTCGCCGGCCGCATCACCGGCCACATGGGCGCGCTGCGCGACTCGTTCATCTTCGTGGTGAGCCCGCCGCCGATCCCTGAACTCGGTACCGGCACCGGCTTCTCGTTCCGCTTGCAAGACCGTGCCGGCAACGGCCACGCCGCCCTGCTCGCTGCGCGTAACCAGATGCTGGGCATGACCATGCAGAGCAAGGTGCTGACCGGCATGCGTCCGGAAGGCCTGGAAGATGCGCCGCAACTCAAGCTCAACATCGACCGCGACAAGGCGCAAGCCCTGGGCGTGACGTTTGGCGCGATCAATACTGCGCTGTCGACTTCGCTCGGTTCGTCGTACGTGAACGACTTCCCGAATGCCGGCCGCCTGCAGCGCGTGATCGTGCAAGCCGATGCACCGCAGCGTATGCAACCGGACGACCTGCTGCGCATCAATGCCCTGAATAGCCAGGGCCAGCCGGTGCCGCTGTCGTCGTTCGCCACCACCGAGTGGACCACCGGCCCGATGCAGACCACCCGCTACAACGGCTATCCGGCGATGAAGCTGACCGGCGAACCGGCACCGGGCTACTCGAGCGGCGACGCGCTGGACGAGATGCAGCGCCTGGCAAGCCAATTGCCACCGGGCTTCACCTTCGAGTGGACCGGCCAGTCGCGCGAAGAGATCCTGTCCGGCTCGACCGCGTCGATCCTGATCGCGTTTTCGCTGCTGGCGGTGTTCCTGGCCCTGGCTGCGCTGTATGAAAGCTGGACCATCCCGGTCTCGGTGATGCTGGTGGTGCCGCTCGGTATTCTGGGCTCGCTTCTGGCTGCCACCATGCGCGGCTTGCCGAACGACGTCTACTTCAAGGTCGGCCTGATCACCATCATCGGCCTGGCGGCGAAGAATGCGATTCTGATCGTCGAATTCGCCAAGGACCTGCAAGCCGAAGGCAAAACGCCGTTCGAAGCGGCGCTGGAAGCGGCGCACCTGCGATTCCGTCCGATCATCATGACCTCGCTGGCCTTCATCCTGGGCGTGCTGCCACTGGCGATCGCCAGCGGCGCCGGCTCGGCATCGCAGCGCGCCATCGGTACCGGCGTGATGGGCGGTATGATTACGGCGACCGTGCTGGGCGTGATTTTCGTGCCGGTGTTCTACGTCGTCATCAGCACCCTGTTCAAGGGCAGCAAGCGCCAGCGCGAGTTGAACGCACACGAACAGGAAAAGGCTGCACAAGAAGGAACCAAAATATGATCAAGCACATCAAACCAATCGTGACCCCGCTGGCGCTGGCAATGGCGCTGGCAGGCTGCTCGCTGGCGCCCGACTACCTGCGCCCGGCGGCGCCGGTGGCGGCCGCCTTCCCCGAGGTGCCGCAGGCGGCCACCAAGTCGGCCAGCCCGATCCTGGACCAGGCGCCGGCCGCGGTGGCGTGGCAGCAGTTCTTCGCCGATGCGCGCCTGCGCACCCTGATCGACCAGGCGCTGGTGAATAACCGCGACCTGCGCGTGGCCATCTCGAATATTGAAGTGGCACGTGCGCAATACCGCATCACCCGCGCCGACCGTCTGCCGACGGTGGGCCTGGGCGTGAGCGGCAACCGCCGCACCGTGGGCGAAGACCAGCCGATCGAGAGCACCTATCAGGGTGGCTTGCAGGTGTCGGCGTTCGAACTCGATCTGTTCGGCCGCGTGCGCAATCTTTCCGAGGCATCGCTGGCGCAATTCCTGGCGACCGAAGAAGCGCGCAAGACCACGCAGATCAGCCTGATCGCGTCGGTCGCCAACGCCTGGCTGCAACTGCTGGCCGACGAAGAACTGCTGCGCATTACCGATGAAACGCTGAAGACCCGCGTCGATTCCGAGCGCCTGACCCAGCTGCGCTTCGACAATGGCGTGGCGTCGCGCCTCGAGCTGCAACTGTCGCGCTCGCTGGTCGAGACGGCACGCGCCACCCTGGCCCAGCAGCAACGCTTCCGCGCCCAGGACATCAACCTGCTCACGCTGCTGGTCGGCCAGCCATTGACGCCGGATCTGTCGCAAGGCGCCACCCTGGCCAAGACCGAGTTGCCTGACTTGCCGGCCGGCCTGCCGTCGGACCTGCTGGCGAATCGTCCGGACATCCGTTCGGCCGAGCAGCAACTGATTGCAGCCAACGCCAACATCGGCGCGGCGCGCGCGAACTTCTTCCCGCGCATCACGCTGACCGGCAGCGCCGGCAGCGCCAGCACCCAGTTGTCGGGGCTGTTCGAAAGCGGCACCTGGGGCTGGAGCTTCGCGCCGCAAGCGCTGCTGCCGATCTTCGACTACGGCCGCAACAGCGCCAACCTGGCCGCCGCGCGCGCCCAGAACGACATCGCCGTGGCGCGCTACGAGCAGTCGATCCAGACCGCGTTCCGCGAAGTGGCGGACGCGCTGGCCGGCCAGGCGACCTACAGCGAGCAATTGCGCGCCCAGGCCGCCGTGACCGAAGCCGAAGCCGACCGCTTCAATCTGTCCGACCTGCGCTACCGCAGCGGCGCCGCCAGCCAGCTCGATTTGCTCGATGCGCAGCGCTCGCTGTTCGAGTCGCAGCAGCTGGCGATCAATGCCAATCTGCTGCGTTTGCAGAACCAGGTGACCTTGTATCGTGTTCTTGGTGGCGGGTGGACGGAGCCGGCGCAAGCTGGTGCCCAGACGCCAGTGGCAGCGCGCTAAGCCGTACTGAGTCGTTGTGAGACATGGACCGGGCCCAAGTGGCCCGGTTTTTTTTGCTTAAATTCTACACATGAAAACCAGCGTAACTGCAATAAGATAAACCTTGCTCGTGTGTGAGTAAGATATTTTATCGTCGACAAAAATTTAGCCCGTAATTGTGGATGACCATCAATGCAATGGAACACAGTCTATAGTATTCCGAAAGTTACCTGCCATGATGCTGTCTTACTAGCAACTTCTCGGTCATAACTTTTAAGATCATAGTCGGATAAGATCAGACTTGATCATCTTTTAAATCAAAACTTCGAGGATCTGGTTGGGCTACAGCAGCGGAGAATATAGGAGCATTTTCTACGGATGTATACGCCACTAATTTCCATGTGGCCTCAACATTGACTTGCGAATCTCCAAATATCCACTGCAGTGGCTTGCTTGAATCGATTACTAGCACATACGGCATCTTTTCTCCTTCGGTCAACGTCTTTTGTTTCTCTCCTATGATTTTTTTCTTATGAGAACATTCCCATATTCCTGTCTGTGGGCAAATGTCACCAGTTTTATCAATCGTCCCTATTGGAACTACGGGGAGTCTTTGTCTCACAAGCGTGGCATCACTTGGCTGGCGGAGACGAATCGTTGTTATAATTCTATCCCACAAATCTAAAGCTTCATCATCTGTAAGACTTGGAGTAGCTTTAGCTTTCGCATTTTTTTTCACGCCAGTATCTAATCTAATATCCAACTCAGGATGATAAGCATTTTTTATTGACCCCATACTATGGAACCGGAATTCATGCGCATCGGTATCATCTCTGAATCTTGGCCTCCGGGTTGCAAACTCTTCTCCCTCCCAAATCCCCAGTTGACGTGATCCTTCTCTCAACACTTTAATTTTCGAAAAAAAATCACCAAACCCATTAGCCATCCCTTTTTCGCGCGCTTTTTCACGTAACCTCTTCGGACTGCTGCCTAGCGGCAGGTAATCCTGATTCTTATGAGCGTCAATTGAAAGCCGAACATCTGGATATTCTTCGAAGTATAGGCCAATTGCCGCGCGCTCGTATTTTGGCTCAATTGATGAAAAACCACCCTGTATGCACATTCCAGACTCTGCAGGAATATCAGATTCGCTTCTAACTCTTAGGCTGCTTGCGATCTGATTTATTCGAGGAACATCATCTTCATTAGGAGGAACGGGGCCAAAATGCTGAACAAAAAGATTATTCCCCACTGGCGTGAATGAATCAATCGCATATCCTACTGAACTCCTTACACCGAAAACTATTTTTTGACCAGGAACAACCCCATCCATAACCTTTCCTAATAATGGAAGATCGGCAATCTCATATTTTGGGAAATTGCTTATTTCTCGCTCAACTTCCACTAGCCTTTCCGCCAAAAGATCTGGTATTTTATCGGCTTTATTTTCCAACGAAAAAATTTGTGATTCTATGGATGTAGGGCCATAGATTACGCTACTCGATATAGGCACTTCAACAATAAATCTTCCAAAACAAATTGAGCGGGTTTCTTTAAATAATTCAGAAATGCGTAAGGTCGTGGATTTCATCGGATTTTCCAATAATTTTTTAGATTGACTATCACAGCCACCCAAATTAAACAAAAAACAGATTATTGCCACTAAAATGTAGTGCTGAACACTCTCGAGTTTACTTTTCATAATTTTGACCATTTCATATTGGAAATTATTTTAAATAAACTATACATTGTTGATGCGATGGCAGATGAGTCACTATAACTTTCTTGATGCTCATACCCCGTCTGACGAAAAATGGCTTTGAACTTCTTACTCAGCAACTGTGCATCTGCTGAGTGTGAAGGTACTGTTTCGTCGCCAGGTTCTGCTGCATCAAGCATTTTGACGTCAACAGAAGCACTAGGTCCCTCTAATTTTAGTATCGCCGGCTGAATTAGCTCGAGATCTCCTTTTTTATTATCCTCAATTAAGATTAGAGAATCCACTTCATTAATTTCAAAGTTCTCGCCCGCTTCCCAGACCACTTTGTGCCAAGCTTTTTTATCAGAATCAACACCATAATGAGCATAGCTCTCGTCATGATATGTATCGCCAATTTTTGCATGAAATATCTTCGCTCGATCCAGCAGAGTAATCGTATTGGAAAAATCACGTCTATCGCGCTGTTCTGTCCCATCATCGCGATGGTAGCGTGCAGGGCCGGCCGGGTTTGCGGCGAGCTTATCTGAATCATCGAATAGTACGAGCGTGTGATGTGGTATCTCTCTACTTCCGCGCTCACTAGAAATCTGTGATTGAATGAACCACGAAATACCGCGTCGTCGCCACAGGCGTCGCAGGAACGCGGAAGTTGATTCGTTAAACTGCATCGTGAATTCACGAGACGGATATGTTTTCAATCCCTTGAATTCGAAGCGAAATGCGTTGGCCACTATAGGATTATTCTGAATCCATTCTTTCAAAAGGGTCTCGGTTATATCAATCTCGCTGCAATTGCGAAAGACTCGTGTATTGCATGTCTGCTCCATAAGCGAAAGAACGTCATGCATTACTAATTCATAACTAGCCAAGCCGCCGTCGTTCTGTCCCTCCGTTACTGCACTGATGATGCCGCACACCGAGCGCAACTTGCCGGTATCTGTAACGAATTGAACCTCGACAGGGTTGGCGATGAATTTTTTTAGCTCCATGCCCGCCTTGGACGAAACACACCGAAGGACATATTCAAGCCCTCCGCACATGCTCTCCTTTCCGCTGATATATTTGATTAGCAAAAGGTCATCAACAACGCCGTCTGCAGTCGCCAAACGCAACCGAATTGCTCGGTTAGCATCTGTCAACATATTCGCAATATTGGAAAGTTTATCGATAATCATCGTCTTCAACCTCGCTAACAAGTTCGATCATGAATCTGGGCAAATTCCGATGATAGCGACCCGTTAATTGGTGCATTTGATTAAGCACAATTTATTGATGGCACGCAATATGCTAGCCTAGACGAAAGACATCGAACGTTGTAACGCGGAATTGCATCCTCCGTGATCAGCAGATCGATGCAGTCCTCGCTAAACTGATTGCACCAATGCCGACTATCCAAGCGTGACGCCATGCGCAACTTCTTCAACTCCCATTGGAAAGCCATCCTGGCAATTCTGCTTGCCATCGTGCTGGCGACGTTGACGTTCGAGACAAGGTCCGACAGCCCGCCCCTGGCGACGCGTTTGCACCAGCACGTGCAGGCTCTGGTCCCGAGCAACGCACCCGAAGCGCTGCGCCATGTCGAAACGTCGCTGGTCGATTCCGGCTACGCGCTGCGTCAGTGGAACGATGGCGCCGACAAGACGCGCGGCGTCGAGGTGTCGGTGGCGAATTTGGCGCCGGGCGCCACACCGCAGCAGTTGTTCATCGTCGGCGCGCGCCTGGGGTCGGACGGCAATCCGGGCGCGGCGGCCGTGCTGGAACTGGCGCGCGCGGTCAAGGATTTGCGGCCCGCGCTCGGGACCGAGATTCGATTCGTGTTCTTTGAAAGCGGCGCACCGCGCGCCACGCTCTACGATCTGGCGCGATACGATCCGGGGGCGGGCGCCAACTTCATGGCCTTCATCGGTTCGCGCGACGCATCGGCGCCGGTCCGCCAAGCACTGGCGGCGTTTCGCAGCGATCCGATGATGGCGCGCCAGGGCCTGGCGGCGCCGGCGCATGTGATGGGCGTGACGCTATACCGCCACGGCGCGCATGGCACGGCAGGCACAGGCGGCGGCGCGGCCCTGGTGATCACCGACACCGGCTTCCTGCGCTACCCCTATTTCCGCGCCAACGACGATGTCGAGGACCTCGATTACGAAGGCATGGCGCACGTGGTCGAGGGATTGGCGCATACCCTGTCGGCGCTGGCCGGTGCGGCCGAGACCTGACCGGCGGGCTGCCTCGATAAGCAGCCTTACTCGGCCAGGAACATCTCTTGCAAGTCGTTCAGGAAGCGCCGTCCCAGCTCGGTCGGCTTGATCAACTGGTGGTCGCGCGTGAGCAGCCCCTTGGCTTCCGCCGCATCGAGCGACTTCCTGATGGCGCCGATGTTCATGCCGGTGCGTTCGCCGAACAGATTCGGGTCGAACCCTTCGGTCAGGCGCAGCGCATTGAGCATGAACTCGAAACCCATGTCGGCGCGCGAGATCTCGTGCTCTTCCTGTACCGGGTTGCCGCGCCGCGCCGCTTCGATGAACGAACTCGGTTGCTTGAAGCGCGCCTGGCGCAGCACGCGGTGCGGGAACGACAACTTCGAGTGGGCGCCGGCGCCGATACCGAGATAGTCGCCGAACTTCCAGTAATTGAGGTTGTGGCGCGCGCGGTGGCCGGGTTTGGCGTAGGCCGAGACTTCATAGTGGCCGTAGCCGGCGCCGGCAGTCATCTCGGCGATCAGGTCCTGCATGTCCGCGCTCAGATCGTCGTCCGGCAGCAGCTCGGGCGGGTACTTGGCGAACACCGTGTTCGGTTCCATCGTCAGGTGGTACAGCGACAGGTGCGGCGGCGCGAAATCCAGAGCGGTCTGCAGGTCCGTACGCGCTTCTTCGAGGGTCTGCGACGGCAGCGCATACATCAGGTCGAGGTTGAAATTGTCGAACGTGTTGTGCGCGATTTCGACCGCACGCAGCGCTTCGTTGCCGTCGTGGATGCGGCCCAGCTTTTCCAGGTGCGCGGCGTTGAAACTCTGGATGCCGATCGACAGGCGGTTGATGCCGCTCTCGCGATAACTCTTGAAGCGCTCGGCCTCGAAGGTGCCGGGATTGGCTTCCATCGTGATCTCGGCATCGAGTTCCAGCGGCAGCAGCGTGCGCAGGTCGGACATCAAGCGATCCAGCCCCGCGGCGCTGATCAAACTCGGCGTGCCGCCGCCGATGAACACGGTGTGGATCTTGCGGCCCCAGATCAGCGGCAGCGATTGTTCCAGGTCGAGGCGCAGCGCGTCCAGGTATTCCTGTTCGGGCATTTCGCCCTTGGCTTCGTGCGAATTGAAGTCGCAATACGGACACTTGCGCACGCACCACGGCCAGTGCACGTACAGCGACAGCGGCGGCAGTGCGGCCAGGTTCAGCGCGCCCGGCTGCAGGTATTGCAGCGCGGCGCTGGCTGGATTGCGCGGTTCGCCAACGGCCGGCGCGGCGACTTTAATCGGGATCATTGGGCGCTTATTTCAGTTTCTCGACCAGCGCGCGCAGCGCCTGGCCACGGTGCGACAAGGCGTTCTTTTGTTCGGGCGCCAGTTCGGCCACCGTCTTGCCCAGCGCCGGGATCAGGAAATGCGGATCGTAGCCGAAGCCGTTGGCGCCGCGCGGCGTGACGACGATCTCGCCATCCCAGCGGCCGTCGGCGATGATCGGCTGCGGGTCGTCCGGGTGGCGCACGTACACCAGCACGCAGTAGTAATAGGCGGTTTTATCGGCCCGGGTCGACAAGTCGGCCAGCAGCTTGCGGTTGTTGCGGTCGTCCGATTTCGGCTCGCCCCCGAAGCGCGCCGAATGCACGCCCGGCGCGCCGCCGAGCGCGTTGACGCACACGCCCGAATCGTCGGCCAGCGCCGGCAGGCCGGTCAGGCGCGACGCATGACGCGCCTTGGCCAGTGCGTTCTCGACGAAGGTGCCGAACGGCTCTTCCGCTTCCGGCACCTCGAATTCGCCTTGCGCATGCAAATCGAAGCCGATCGGGGCCAGCAGTTGGTCGAATTCCTTGAGCTTGCCGGCGTTGTTGGAGGCGAGGATCAGGCGTTGGGTCATGATGGGTAGCTCCGGTGGAAAGGCCGGTATTTTACGCCGTTGTCACGCAGCCTGGGTCAAGCCTGCTTCAAACCGCAACGCGCAAGGCCTGCTTCTGCAAATGCACCAGATCCGCAATCCCCGCCTGCGCCAGGTCGAGCAGGCGGTTCATGCCGGCGCGGTCGAACGCCACGCCTTCGGCCGTGCCCTGCACTTCGATGAAGTGGCCATGCTCGGTCATGACTACGTTCATGTCGGTGTCGCAGTTCGAATCCTCGATGTAGTCCAGGTCCAGCACCGGCACGCCCTGGTAGACGCCGACCGACACCGCGGCCACGAAATGGCGCACCGGGATGGTTGCAATCGCGCCGCGCGCCAGCAAGGCACTGAAGGCGTCGTGCGCCGCCACCATGGCGCCGGTGATGGCGGCGGTGCGGGTGCCGCCGTCGGCCTGGATCACGTCGCAGTCGAGGTGCAGGGTGCGTTCGCCGAACGCTTCCAGGTCGAACGCGGCGCGCAGCGAGCGGCCGATCAGGCGCTGGATTTCCTGGGTGCGGCCGGTCTGCTTGCCGCGCGCGGCTTCGCGGTCCATGCGCGTGTGGGTCGAACGCGGCAACATGCCGTATTCGGCGGTCAGCCAGCCCTGCCCTTTGCCTTTCAAGAACGGCGGCACCTTGTCTTCGATGCTGGCGGTGCAGATCACCTTGGTATCGCCGAACTCGATCAGCACCGATCCTTCCGCATGCTTGGTGTAGTTGCGCGTGATGGCGATCGGACGCAGTCCGTCGACGGCGCGGCCGCTGGGGCGCTGGGCAAAGCTCATGATGGTCTTTCTTATTTAAGTAATTGGGATGATTTCTCGATCGCGGCGCGAATCTCGGCAATCGCTTTTTCGATGTCGTCGGCGCCGAAGTTGTCGGCGTCGCCGGAAGCAGGATCGAGATCGGGATCGGCCGCGATGATGGTCGAGCTTACCTGGTCGTCGGCCAGCAGCTGGGTCGAGATCACGTTGGGCAGCGCGGCATCGACCGTGTCGGCGCCCTGCCACATGATGCCCAGCGCGGTGGTGTTGTCGGCGCCGGCGCCGCCAATGGCGGCCGCCGTGCGCACCATCCCGGGCACCGCCGCCACCACGCCGCCGGGATCGGCCAGGCGGTGCACGATCTCGCTGTCGGGCAGCATCGACCACAGGCCGTCGGAGCACAGCAGCAATACGTCGCCCGGCTGCAGGCTGGCGCGTGTTGACAGTTCGATCTTCGGCGCGATCGAGGCGCCGAGGCAGTTATACAGCTTGTTGCGGTCCGGGTGGGTGGCGCGTTCAAGCGGGTCGGCGCGGCCGCGTTCGATCAGGTATTCGATGTGCGAATGGTCGCGCGTGCGCGCCAGGATCTGGTTGCGCCGCACCCAATACAAACGCGAGTCGCCGCAGTGCGCCCACACCGCGCAGTTGTGCTGCACCAGGCAGGCCACCACCGTGGTGCGCGGCAGCTCGGGCAGGTCGTTTGCCACCGCATGCGCCTGGATGTCGTGGTGCGCCTGCAGCAGCGCTTCTTCGAGGAAGCGCTCGGGCTTTTTCACATACGGGCGCGCCTGCACGCGGAACATCATGCCCACGGTCTGCATCGCGATCGACGCCGCGATCTCGCCGCCCTGGTGCCCGCCCATGCCGTCGGCCAGCAGCAGCAATAATGCGTCGCGCGTAAAGCTGTAACCCATCCGGTCCTGGTTGGTCTTGCGCCCGCCGATGTGGCTTTGCTGGTACACCGAAAACTGCATTTGATTCCTTTCAGCCGCGCCGCAGCTTGCCGAGCAGGCCGCGCCAGCCGCCCCGCTGCACCGATTCTGGCACAGCTTCGGCCGCGACCGGCGCCGGGCTTGCGGCCACGTAGTCGGTCGCCAGCGCCTTCTGGATCGCGAACACGCTTTGCGGACGCGCCAGCGGATCGAGTTGCAGGCAGGCGCCCACCAGCGCAATCAGCTCGGGCGAATAGCGGCCCTGCAGCGCCGCCAGCACGTGCGGCACGCGGTCCTCAAGCCGGCGCGCGTCGATTGCGGGCGGGGTCGAACAGGTCATGCAGGAGAACATCGCCGCACCGAGGCTGTAGATGTCGGTCCATGGCCCCAGGCCGGCGCCGCGGGTGTAGAGTTCTGGCGCGGCGAAGCCGGGCGTGTACATGGGGGCGAGCATCGGCGCATCGCTGTGCAGGGTCTGGCGCGCGGCGCCGAAATCGAGCAGCAGCGGCGTGCCGTCGGTGCGCAGGTAGATGTTGGCCGGCTTCAGGTCGAGGTGCAGCAGCTTGTTGGCGTGTACCTCGCGCAGGCCGCGGCAGACGCAGCCGAACACCTGGCGGATGAAGTCTTCGCCCGGGCGGCTGGCGCGCGCGGCGCAGCGGGCAATATGTTCTTGCAGCGCGTGGCCGGACTCGTAGTCCATCACCATGTACACCGTCTCGTGGGCGCTGAAGAAGTTCAGCACCCGCACCACGTTCGGGTGCACGATGCGCGCCAGCGCCCTGCCCTCTTCAAAGAAGCATTTCAGGCCGATGCGAAATACCGGCAGGTTTTGCCTGGCCACCGTGGGCGACAATTGCCCCGGCTGGCGCAGCGCGAGCGCGCTCGGCAAGTACTCCTTGATGGCCACTGCATTGCCGTCGCCGTCATAGGCAAGGTAAACAATACTGAACCCACCGGACGCAATTTTCTTTACAATGCGGTATCCGGCAATGTCCAGCCCATCGGGCAGGGGAGCGTTATTCTGTGCAGCCATCCAAAGGGTTTCCTTGCTAAACAGGGCGATTGTGTGGATAAATGTCGGCTTTGTAAAGAATAAAAACCGGGGATCCCATTGAGCATTTCAAGCATGACAGGTTATGCGGTCGCCACCAGCGAAGGCGCTGCCGGAACCCTCACGATCGAAATCAAGAGCGTCAATTCGCGCTTTCTCGATCTGCAGTTCCGCATCAACGATGAATTGCGCGCGCTGGAACCCGATATGCGTTCGGCGATCATGGCAGCGATCCAGCGCGGCAAGGTCGAAGTGCGCCTGTCGTTCGGCCGCAAGGCCAGCGGCGGCTCGCAAGCCCTGAACCACGCGCTGCTGGCCGACCTGGCCCGCTTGCAGGGCGAGGTCGCGCATCACTTCGCCCAGGCCACGCCGATGACGGTCGCCGAGCTGCTGCGCTGGCCGGGCGTGGTCGAAGAATCGACCATCGGCCAGGAGTCGCTGCAGGCCGACGTGGCGGCATTGACCGCCACCACCATCGCCGCGTTTGTCGACAGCCGCCGCCGCGAAGGCGCGGCGCTGGAAGCGATGCTGCAGTCGCGTATCGATTCGATGGAAGTCATCGTCAAGCGCATCACGCCGTTGATCCCGCAAGTGATCTCGCAATTCCAGCACAAGGCGATCGAGCGCATGCAGGATGCATTGGGCCTGGCCGGGCACGGTAATCCCTCGACCCTGACGCGCCAGGAAGTGCTGGAGCGGATTCGCCAGGAAGTGACCTTGTACGGGATCCGGATCGACGTTTCGGAAGAATTGTCGCGACTGTCGGCGCATTTGAACGAGACCCGGCATATCCTGAAAAAGGGCGGCCAGGTCGGCAAGCGCCTGGACTTCATGATGCAGGAATTGAATCGCGAAGCCAATACGCTGGGCGCCAAGGCGTCGGTCAAAGAGCTGGCGGATGCGTCGATGGAATTGAAGCTCTTGATCGAGCAGATGCGCGAGCAGGTGCAGAATCTGGAGTGATTCGGATTCGATTGCTCTCGTAATAAAAATTTATCGGCTGAATCTATAACTGATTCGCAGCCGGTTGAACGCGTCGACGGGGAACCCGTCAACCCTACGTAGGGTTGGCGGCTACGCCGCCGACGCGTTCAACGTTAACATGAACCACTGCGACCGCACGCGCGCAAGCAACGTATCAACAAAGGACCCACCATGCTCCCACAAGCTTTCTCCGGCAGCCTGTTCGTCGTCGCCGCTCCGTCCGGCGCCGGCAAGTCGACCCTGGTCAACGCCCTGCTGGCGAACGAACCGGGCATCAAACTGTCGATCTCGACCACCACGCGTGCACCGCGTCCGGGCGAACTCGATGGCCGCGAATACCATTTCACCAGCGCCGACGATTTCGTCAACCGCGCCGAGCGTGGCGAATTCCTGGAATGGGCCGAAGTGCACGGTAATTACTACGGCACCAGCCGCCTGAGCGTGGAAAAGGAAATGAAGAACGGCACCGACATCCTGCTCGAGATCGATTGGCAGGGCGCGCGCCAGGTGAAAAAACTGTTCCCGGACGCGGCCGGCATCTTCATTTTGCCGCCGTCGATCGAGGCGCTGGAAGAACGCCTGCACAAGCGCGGCACCGACGAGCCGCACATCATCACCCGCCGTTTGCTGGCTGCCGGCGGCGAGATCGCTCACGCTCCCGACTTCGAATATGCTATCATCAACGAAGAGTTCAACGTCGCCCTGGCCGAACTGCAGGCGATTGTCAAAGCGACACGTTGCCGCTTCGCCCAACAGGCGGCCCGCAACGCGGCGCTGTTTGCCCAGCTGGGTATTCACGCGCAACAACCGCAATCCTGATATTGCGCGCCCATTCGAATCGTTGGGCGCGCTTTACGCATTGTTTGTCCTTCACTAGTCCATTAGGAGCATCACATGGCCCGCATCACCATCGAAGACTGCCTCAAGAACGTCCCGAACCGCTTCCAGCTGACCCTGGCCGCCACCTACCGCGCACGCCAGCTGCTGCAGGGCCACACCCCGAAAGTCGAAGCCAAGGACAAGCCGACCGTGGTCGCCCTGCGCGAAATCGCCGCCGGTAAAGTCGGCCTCGAAATGCTGAAAAAAGTCCCGATGTAATTCCAACGGGGTTGCCCGAGTTTGTCCGGAATTTGCGTCATCCCGTCTTCTGTTATTCTGATACCACTGCAGCTTGACGATTTAACGTATGAACCTGTTCCCACCGGACTCGACTCACCCACGCAACCCCGCTCACAAGGAACGGCGCGCCGATAACCGTCCACCGGACTATATCGACACGGTTCCCGTTCCCGGCGTGGCGTCGGTCACGCAGCTGATCACCAAGCTGTCCGAGTACCTCACCCCCGCCGAACTGAAAAAGGTCAAGGAAGCCTACCGCTTCTCGGACGAGATGCACCTGGGCCAGGTCCGCAAGTCGGGCGAGCCCTATATCTCGCACCCGATCGCGGTTGCCGAGATCTGCGCCGAGTGGAAGCTCGATGCGCAAGCCATCATGGCCGCCCTGCTGCACGACGTGATCGAAGACCAGGACGTCAAGAAGGACGACCTGGTCGAGCGCTTTGGCGCCCAGGTCGCGAACCTGGTCGACGGCCTGTCCAAGCTGGAAAAAATCGAATTCCAGAGCCAGCTCGAGGCGCAGGCGGAAAACTTCCGCAAGATGCTGCTGGCCATGGCCTCGGACGTGCGCGTCATCCTGATCAAACTGGCCGACCGCCTGCACAATATGCGCACGTTGGGCTTCATGGTCCCGGCCAAGAAGCGCCGCATCGCCGGCGAGACGATGGAAGTGTATGTGCCGATCGCGCACCGACTCGGCCTGAACAATATCTACCGCGAACTGCAAGACCTGGCGTTCTCGCACCTGTACCCGGTGCGCTACCAGACCCTGTCGAAGGCGATCAAGGCGGCGCGCGGCAACCGGCGCGAAGTGGTCAAGAAGATCCTGGAGTCGGTCAAGACCCAGTTGGATACCAGCGGCCTGCACTTCGAAGTCGATGGCCGCGAAAAAACCTTGTACGGCATCTATAAAAAGATGCGCAACAAGCGCCTGTCGTTCTCGCAGGTGCTGGATGTGTATGGTTTCCGCGTCGTGGTCGACAGTATTCCGAACTGTTATGTGGCGCTCGGCTCGCTGCACGCGCTGTACAAGCCGATGCCCGGCAAGTTCAAGGATTACATCGCGATCGGCAAGATCAACGGCTACCAGTCGCTGCACACCACCCTGATCGGCCCCTACGGCACCCCGGTCGAATTCCAGATCCGCACCCAGGACATGCACCGCACCGCAGAAAGCGGCGTGGCGGCGCACTGGCTGTACAAGACCGGCGACTCGAATCTGTCCGACCTGCAGCAGCGCACCCATGCGTGGCTGCAGTCGCTGCTCGACATCCAGCAGCAGACCGGCGACTCGGCCGAGTTCCTCGAACACGTGAAGGTCGACCTGTTCCCGGATTCGGTGTATGTGTTCACGCCAAAGTCGAAAATCATCGCCCTGCCGCGCGGCGCCACGGCGCTCGACTTTGCCTATTCGATCCACACCGGCATCGGCGACCATACGGTCGGGGTCAAGATCAACAACGAAGAGCAGCCGCTGCGCACCGAGCTGCACAACGGCGACATCGTCGAGATCATCACCGACCAGGAATCGCGCCCGAGCCCGACCTGGCTGACCTATGTCCGTACCGGCAAGGCGCGCTCGGCGATCCGCCACCACCTGCGCACCGTGGACGTCAACGAATCAAGCGAGCTGGGGCGCGAACTGCTGGCCCAGGCGCTGGCGGTGCGCAACATCAAGCCCGAGCTGCCGGAAGCAACGGTCGGCAAGCTGCTGGCCGAATCGTCGGCCAATACGATGGACGAGCTGTACGCCGACATCGGCATCGGCAAGCGCATGCCGGCGCTGGTGGCGCGCCATATCTTCGGCCTGATGGAAGGCGACCCCAACCTGCTGCCGTCGCACCAGCCGCTGCCCGCCGGCGAGGTGGCGCCGGTGACAATCTACGGCAGCGAAGGCGTGGCGGTGCAGCTGGCGCCGTGCTGCCTGCCGATCCCGGGCGACCAGATCATCGGCCAATTGCGCCGTGACCAGGGCCTCATCGTGCACACCTGCGACTGCGTGCCGGCCAAGCGCGTGCGCGCCAAGGAACCGGACCGCTGGATCGCGGTGCAGTGGGGCGAAGAACTGAACCGCCGCTTCGAGACGCGCATTCGACTGCTCATCAACAACGAAAAAGGCATCCTGGCGCGCGTCGCGGCCGAGATCGGCGAATCGGACGCCAACATCACCTATGTCGGCATGGACGAGGACGATGAAGGCACGATGACGCAGCTGCGCTTCACGATCCAGATCCAGGACCGGGTGCATCTGGCGCAGCTGATCCGTAATCTGCGGCGGGTGGCGGGAGTGAACCGGGTGGAGCGAGAAAGGTCGTAGGATTGGCGGCTCTGCCGCCAATCCTACGCGCCGAGAATACTGTCGAATGCGGCGCACGCGCCTGCACAGGCGTCGGCAATCTGCTGCGGCGTCGTTACCTCGGCTTTCAACGCCAGCATGAACGCGCGCCAGCGCGGGCCGGGACCGGCGTCTTCGCCACGCAAATACCGCAGCGGATGCGGCGCCAGCCGTTCAGCCAGGCGCCCGTACAGCACCTTGCCGCCCAGCTGCGAACCTTCGATCACATAGCACACACCCCAGCGATATGCGGCGCTGGCGTCAAGCGGCCAGCCGCCAGCCGGCGCCACCGCGCTGCGCGGTTCGCGCCGCGGCGGCATGCCCGGCTCGGCCAGGTCGGCTTCGATCACGCCAATCCGTTCAACCGGCGTCAAGGCCGCCTGTGGACCATCGTCGAAACCCCGCAGCCACGCCTGCAACGGCAACAGCCAGTCGCGCACCATCGTCAAATGCGCGGCATAGTCAGTCAGGTCGGGAACGGGACGCGCCAGCGGCATGCCGCTGTCGAGCCGTTCGTGGCGCGCGCCGGTGGCGGCGCGCAGGGCAGTGAGCGCGTCGGGCTGCGCGTGATGGTCGGGTGGATGCATGGCGCGCGGCGCCGGGTCGGAAGGATGTGCGGAAGGCATCCTCCATCTTACCAGCCGCGGCCCGTTTCAGTCGGCGACCGGCTCGGGATAGTCGACTGCGAGGATCTCGAGCTCGTCCATGCCGAGCGGCGTCTGCAGTTGGGCGACATCGCCCTCGCGGCACTTGGTCAGCGCGCGCGCCACCGGCGAGACCCAGCTGATCTTGCCCTTCAATGGATCGAGCTCGTCGATGCCGACGATGTTGACGGTATGCTCTTCGCCGGCCTTGTTGATGTAGCTGACGGTGGCCCCAAAAAACACCTGGTCGTTGCCATGATGGACGCTGGGGTCGACCACGAACGCCGAATCCATGCGCTTGGTGAGAAAGCGGATACGGCGGTCGATCTCGCGCAGGCGCCGCTTGCCGTAGATATAGTCGCCGTTCTCGGAGCGGTCGCCGTTGGACGCCGCCCAGTGAACGATGCGCACCACCTCGGGCCGGTCGACATCGATCAGCTGTAGCAGCTCGTCCTTGATGCGCTGGTAGCCGGCCGGGGTGATGTAGTTCTTGGCGCCGTCGGGAATGGCTTGCGCCAACGCCAGCGCTTCGCCGTCATCGTCGTCGTTGTCGGACTCTTTTACGAATGCCTTGTTCATGACGCCATTGTAACGAGTGTTGGCGCCAAAGCGCGCCCCGATTGCCCGGTCGCTTTGCCGTATCATGATGCCGACAAATCCGCCGCGTGCGGCGACGATACCGAGATAAACCCAGACCCAAACCCGATGAGCTCGCCCTTCCCCGCCCCCGCCGAACCGTCCCCCGGTGCGCACCAGCCGCCCGGCCTGGTATACCAGTTCGTGCTCGGGCCGGATGGCCAGATCGCCTTTCCCAGCCTGAGCGACGGCTGCGACGCCCTGCTCGGCCTGGCGCCCGAGGCGCTGCAGCGTGATCCGTCCCTGTTCGAGGCCCTGATCCTGGACGACGAGCGCAAGGGCTACCGCGATGCCATGCACGCGTCCGCCGCCGACATGAGCGCCTGGAACTGGGAAGGCCGGATCCGCATCGCCGCCTGGAACGACGTCAAGTGGATCAACCTGCGCGCCACGCCGCACCGGCCGGCGCCAGGAGTGATACAGTGGAACGGGATCATGACCAACATCAGCGCCAGCCGCCACGAGCAGGAAACCGCGCGCCGTTCGCACGAACGCCTGCTGGAACTGACCGCCCACATCGAGCAGGCCAAGGAAGACGAGCGCGCCCGCATCGCGCGCGAGCTGCACGACGACCTGGGCGGCAACCTCACGGCGATCAAGATGGCGCTGGCAATGCTGGCCGCGCGCCTGCCCGCCGACCAGCCGGCCCTGCTCGAAAAAGCCGCGTATGTCGACGGCCTGGTCGACCGCAGCATCGAGGCGGTGCACCGCATCACGCTCGATTTACGCCCCAGCACGCTCGACCTGGGCCTGGTGGCGGCGCTCGAATGGCAGGCGCGCGAATTCGAAAAGCAGACCGGTATCGCCGTGGTGATGCGCTGCCCGGACGGCGACGTCGAGCTCGACCCGGACCATGCCACCGCCCTGTTTCGCATCTTCCAGGAAGCGCTGACCAATATCGCCAAGCACGCCGGCGCGACCCGGGTCACGGTGTCGCTGCGGCGCCAGCGCGGCCACCTGACCTTGACCGTGTGCGACAACGGGCGCGGCGTGGCGCCGAGCGACCGCCTCAAGCCGCAATCGTTCGGCCTGCGCGGCATGAGCGAACGGGCCGCGGCGATGAAGGGCACACTGGTCTTGTCGGCGGCGCCCGGAGGTGGCACGATGGTGACCATCAAGACCCGGCTGGCCGCGCCCGCGCTGGACACCGGCGGCGCGCGCGCCTCCCCCGAACGACGACCACAAGAATGACCGAAAAAACTATCCGCGTGTTCATTGCCGATGACCACGCCATCGTCCGCGCAGGGCTCAAGCAGATCCTGGCCGAAGAAGGCGATATCGTCGTCGCCGGCGAAGCCGAGACCGGCCTCGACGCGACGCGATTGCTGGGCAAGGCGCGCCCGCACGTGATGCTGCTCGATATTTCGCTGCCCGACCGCAACGGCATCGAGGTGCTCAAGCAGATCAAGAAGGACAAGCCCGAGCTGGCGGTGCTGATGCTGTCGATGCACCGCGAAGACCAGTACGCGATCCGCGCCCTCAAGGCCGGCGCCGCCGGCTACCTGACCAAGCAAAGCGCACCGCGCGAACTGGTGACCGCGATCCGCCAGGTGGCGGGCGGCCAGAAGTATGTCAGCGCGGCCCTGGCCCAGACCCTGGCCAGCCAGGTCGGCGCCGACCACGAAGCGCAGGCCCACGAAACCTTGTCCGACCGCGAGTACCAGACCCTGACCATGATCGCTTCGGGGCGCACCGTGAGCGAGATCGCGCAGGAACTGTCGCTGTCGGTGAAAACCATCAGCGAATACCGCGCGCGCCTGCTGGTAAAAATGCAACTCAAGACCAGCGCCGAACTGACCACCTATGCGATCCGTAACGGCTTGGTCGACTGAAGTGTTGTAAGCGAAGCGGCGCAATGATGCATGCCGACTTTTTTAATTGATAATTGGCAAGAAAGCTGCTTATCATGTCGCCAATCCCGCAAAATCGTCATTGCGCAGCAACCCATGTCCACTCCGACTTCTCCCAGTAGCGCCTCCAGCCAGAACCCGGCCGATATCGCGCGCGAAGCCTTCCGCCGCCTCGCCACGCGCCGCATCGCGCCGACCCCGGACGCCTACCGCGCCATCTATGACGAGATCGCGGGCATCCCGGCCAAGCCGCCCGAACCGGTGAAACCGGCACCGGCGCCAGACCATGGCGCGGCCGAGGTTCTGGCCGGCTTCGCACGGCGCCTGCTGGAAACGCCGGGCGAATTGTCCGACTACGGCCGGCGCATGGCGCGCGCCGTCAAAACGTCCGACTGGAGCGGCTACACCCAGGCGCTGGGGCAACTCTCCGAGCGTCACCTGCGCCGCAATACACCGGTGATGGCGCTCGGCGCCGAGGAACCCGATACGCGCTTGCTGCGCGAGATGCTGGTACGCAGCCTGAACTTCGCCTGCGCCTCGCTGCTGGCCGCCACGCCCGACATGGCGCAGGAAGCCGAGGCGCTCGGGGCGCTCGTTAAAAACGCGGTCGGCGAAGCCGAGCTGCACGAGATCGAAACCCGCCTCAAGCAGCTGTGCTTCCAGATCGAGCTGCGCAAGGACGAAGGCGCGCAGCAGCAGGAGCTGTTGCTGCGCCTGTTCCGCCTGCTGCTCGACAATGTCGAAGGCTTGCTGGAAGACGACAACTGGATGCGCGGCCAGGTGCTGGCGGTGCAGGACCTGATCGCCGGCCCGCTGGAAGTGCGCGCGCTGGAAGACGCCACCCGCGCCCTGAAGGACGTGATCATCAAGCAGGGGCACCTCAAGCACGGCATCGCCGACGTGCGCGCCACCATGAAGACCATGATGGCGACCTTCATCGACCGCCTCGGCTCGGCCGCCGCCTCGAGCGGCGAATACCACGCCAAGCTGGGCGGGCTGTCGGAACGCATCGCCGGCGCCGCCGACATCGATGAACTGAACGCGGTGCTGGAAGAAGTGCTGCGCGAAACCCGCAGCGCCCAGGACGATGCGCTGGCCTCGCGCGACCGCATGCTGGCGGCGCACCAGGAAGTCCAGGACGCCGAGCTGCGCATCCGCGAGCTAGAAGCCGAGCTGCAGCATATGAGCGAGCTGGTGCGCGAAGACCAGTTGACCGGTAGCCTGAACCGGCGCGGCCTGGACGACGTCTTCGAGCGCGAAAGCGCGCGCGCTGACCGTCGCAACACGCCGCTGTGCGTGGCGTTGCTGGACCTGGACAACTTCAAGCGCCTGAACGACACCTATGGCCACATGGCCGGCGACGCCGCCCTGCGCCATTTGGTCAAAGTGGTGCGCGAGACCTTGCGCGCGGTGGATGTGATCGCGCGCTTCGGTGGCGAGGAATTCCTGATCCTGCTGCCCGAGACCGGGGTTGAAGCCGCGGCGGCGGCGATGGTACGGGTACAGCGCGAACTGACCCGGCATTTCTTCTTGCACGATAACGAGAAGATGCTGATTACGTTCTCGTGCGGGGTGGCATTGCGGCTGCCGCATGAAGAACAGGCGTCGCTCATGAAACGGGCTGACGGGGCCATGTACCAAGCCAAGAATAGCGGCAAGAATCGGGTGGTGATCGCGAGCTAGACGCCGCCGAGTAGACATCTCAGCTAGAAAATTCGATAACAGGGCCGCTTCCCAATCTGGGAAACGGCCCTGTTTTACGCTCGCTCCAAAGATATTTACCCTTCTAAAAAAATTATTTTTACCCTCAAGTTCCTTTTTTGGTTGCCGCCAAGAGGCCGCCATTCGCAGACGAGTTACGGTTTTTTGCGAATTCCCCTAAAAATAGTCCTAAACTTTTTCCGTAGGGCACCGTTACCAGCAACAACAGCGGATTAAACGTCACAGAACAAAGGGACGGTCCAAAGTGAACAGCAGCACGGTCGCTGCACCCCTAGTAAGACCTAGTCTGGAGAATTACCATGGCATCAGTAATCAATACCAACGTCGCATCCCTGAACTCGCAGCGTAACCTGTCGACCTCGCAAGCTTCCCTGAACACTTCGATCCAGCGCCTGTCGTCGGGTCTGCGCATCAACAGCGCCAAGGATGACGCCGCTGGTCTGGCCATTTCGGACCGTATGCAGTCGCAAATCAAGGGTATGACGCAAGCGACCCGTAACGCCAACGATGGCGTGTCGATGGCGCAAACCGCCGAAGGCGCTCTGTCGAGCTCGGGCGACATCCTGCAGCGTGTTCGTGAACTGGCAGTGCAATCGTCGAACTCGTCGAACTCGGCCAGCGACCGTAAAGCACTGCAAACCGAAGTTACCCAACTGACCTCGGAACTGAACCGTATCGCCAACACCACCGAGTTCAACGGCCAGAAGCTGCTGGACGGTACTTCAGGCACCTCGAACTTCCAGGTCGGCGCAAATGCCGGTCAGCTGATCTCGATGAGCGGCGCGAACTTCAACACCTCGACCTACGGTAACAATCGTGTCGAAAAAGGTGCGAATCAGGCTCTGGCAACCAATGCGCTGGACGCCGGCACGATGACCATCAATGGCGCGCAAGGCTCGAAAGGCGTTGAAGTCAAAGCGGACGAGACTGCAAAGACCACCGCGGCAAACATCAATGCAGTGAGCGGCGACACCGGTGTGACGGCAAATGCCAAGACCGAAGCGCTGCTGACGGCAACCAAAGAAACTGCATACACGCTCGAGCTGAAATCGGATAATACCGACGGCGTGAAAGTGTCGTTCTCGATCGGCAAAGATACGGACGCAAACGGCTACGCCTCGGCGATCAGCGCCTTCAATGCGCAATCGTCCAAGACTGGCGTGACCGCATCGTACGATACCGTCAACAAGGGTCTGAAACTGACCAATGCCGAAGGCAACGATATTGCGCTGACGAACCTGTCGACCAGCACCGGCGCCGTCGTGGCTACGATGGATGATAAAGGCGTGGCAAACGCGACCGATCCGATCGCGCTGGCTGCGTCTGCTGACGGTGTCGCTGCTGGCGGTGCTGCAACTGCCAAGGGCCGTATCACCCTGGACTCGGAAAAGAGCTTCTCGGTGGCCGACGATAGCGGCTGGGCGATGACCAAAGCATCCGATCTGAAATCGGTGGCAAACCTGGACATCAGCACCTTCGAAGGCGCTCAGCTGGCAATCAAGACCGCCGACGCAGCCCTGGCATCGGTCAACGGCCAGCGCGCTGAATACGGCGCACTGCAGTCGCGTTTCGAATCGGCGATCTCGAACCTGTCGTCGTCGACCGAGAATCTGTCGGCATCGCGCAGCCGTATCGTCGACACCGACTTCGCTTCGGAAACCGCAAAGATGACCCGCGGTCAGATCCTGCAGCAGGCTGGTACCTCGATGCTGGCCCAGGCCAACTCGCTGCCGAACGGTGTCCTGTCGCTGCTGCGCGGCTAATCGCCGGCAACCAGTAACAACAACGTGAAGTAAGCGCTTCCTCGGCTGGAGAAATCTAGCCGAGGAATTTTCATTAGGGAAATCGACATGCAGATCCAATCTACCGGACCGCAGCTCACGCCGAAACTGGACGATCGTCCGGTTGCGGCCGTTGGGCAGGCAGCGGTCGCCGGGCGCGCAGTCGCCCTCGATACCCCGGCTCCGACGTCGACTTCGGCGCCGAGCAAGGACGAGGTATCCACCGCCGTCAAGAAACTCAACGAGGCGATGCCGCAGTCGGCGCAAAGCCTGCAGTTCGAAATCGACCAGGACAGCGACCAGATCGTGGTCAAGATCATCGACCAGAGCACCAAGGAAGTGGTACGCCAGATGCCGACCGAGGAAGCGCTGGAAATGGCCAAGGCAATCGACAAGATGCAAGGCTTGCTGATCCGGCAAACTGCCTGAGCCGTCCCGTTTGACGCACAAGAGGCGCCGTACCCATCAGGGTCGGCGCCTTTTTTCATTGAATGTCCGGCAAACTTCCTCGAGCTGAGCAGCAATAGTTGAATAAAGCTGCCTTTACCACTCTTAAGTACCGTTTGTTTCTGTCGATAACCACTTACGATATCGCTTTCACCGGAGAAAAAAAAGTGGCCGCACTCGACATCAACAGCATCGTCACCCAGCTGATGCAGGCAGAAGCCGCGCCGCTCGCCAACTTCGACAAGAAGGCAGCAGCACTGCAGAATCGCAATGCCGCGCTGGGCAAGGTCAGCGCCGCGGTCGCCACCTTCCAGGGTGCGCTGACCTCGCTGAACTCGTCCTCGACCTTTCAGGGCCTGAACGCCACTGCGTCCAACAAGGATGTGCTGAGCAGCACCGCGAGCGCCACTGCCGTACCGGGCAAGTACAAGATCAACGTCACCCAGCTGGCCCAGGCGCAGAGCCTGAAGACGAATGGCATGGCCAGCAACAGCGCGATGATCGGCGCAGGCGCGCCGACCACCCTCACCTTCCAGTTCGGCACCGTCACCGGTGGTACTTTCGGCGCCAGCGGTACCGCCCTTGGCCCGGCCCAGGCTGCCAGCGGTATTGCCAATGGCGCGCTGAGCATCAACGGCACCGCGATCAGCACCAATTCGACCACCAACAGCGCGCGTGCACTGGCCGAGGCGATCAACGCCCAGAGCGAAAAGACCGGCGTGGTCGCCACCGCCGGCAGCACTGCCACGTCCACCGACCTGTTCAAGGGCTTCGGCACGGTCAGCACCGCCGGCACCGGTTCCAGCTACGCGATGTCGGTCGGCGGCGTCCAGATCGCTGCCCTGAGCAATGGCGGCAGCATGAGCGGCGCTGAGCTCAACACGGCCCTGGCCGGCGCGACGAATGCCCTGGCCGCAGCCAACATCAGCTTCGAAGGCAGCGCCACCGACGGCACGCTGAAGTTCACGGCCGCTGACGGCTCGTCGATCGCGGTCAAGGAAACCGTCACCGGCACCGTCAAGGGCGGCATTGGCCACGACGAAGACACCGCTACCATCGGCTCGAGCACGACCGCCACTGCCGGCGTTACCCTGCGTTCGAACGACGGCGACCAGATCCAGATCGGCGGCACCAACCCGGCCGCCGCCGGCTTCACTGCGGGCAATGTTGGCACCCACATGGGTTCCGGCTTCTCGCTTAACGGCGCCATGGCCAGCAAGACCATTACCCTGGGCGCGGCCGACCAGTCGCTGCAGGGTATCCGCGACGCCATCAACAAGGCCGACATGGGCGTGACCGCCACCATCGTGTCGGACGGCAGCGCCAAGCCGTACCACCTGGTGCTGACCTCGAACAAGACCGGCGAAGCGACCACGATGAAGATCGGCGTCGGCGGCGAAGACGGCCAGCCCGGCGACCCGGCCATCGCCGCCCTGCTCGGCTACGATCCGGCCGGCGTGCAGAGCCTGACCCAGACCGCGGGCGCCCAGAGCACGCTGCTGAACATGAACGGCATCGAGATCAAGAGCGACGGCACCACCGTCGACGGCGCCATCGAAGGGGTGTCCCTCAGCGTCACGGCGCTCGGCAGCAGCACGGTGTCAGTGGACAAGAACACCAGCGCGATCTCGACCGCGGTGAACGATTTCGTCAAGGCGTATAACGAACTGAACAAAACGATCGGCAGCCTGGCCGGCTACAACGCCGAAACCAAGACTGGCGGCGTGCTGCAGGGCGACGCCAGCGTGCGTTCGATCCAGAGCCAGCTGCGCCGTCAGCTCGGCAGCGTGATGGAAGGCACCGGCAGCAAGCTCAACTCGCTGAGCCAGGTCGGCATCTCGTTCCAGCAGGACGGCAGCCTGAAGCTCGATTCGACAAAGCTGAACAAGGCAATCTCGGAAAACGCCGGCGACATCGGCAGCCTGTTCGCTGCCATGGGCGCGACCACCGATGGCCTGGTCAAATTTGACAAGTCGAGCGCGGCCACCAAGCCAGGCACCTACGCCGTGAACATCACCAGCCTGGCCACCCGCGGTACGCTGGCCAGCAGCGCTGCCTTGAGCGGCCCGACGGTCATCGCACCGAACACCACCTGGCGCGTGACGCTGAACCAGACCGACCCGGTCACCGAAAGCAAGACCCAGGAAATCAAGCTGACCGCCGGCTCCTACAGCAACGCCGACTTGGCCGCCATGCTGCGCTCGGCGGTGAACGGCAACGCCACCTTCGCCGGCGCCGGCGACACGGTCGAGACGTCCATTGACGCCGACGGCAAGCTGTCGATTTCGTCAAGCAAGTATGGCGAAGCATCGAGCATCGGCATCGAGGGCATCAGCGGCAGCAGCATTGCCAGCATCTTCGGCGGCGCCAGCGCCACTAAGGGCAACGACGTGGTCGGCACCATCGGCGGCGTTGCCGCCACCGGTAGCGGCCAGTCGCTGACCGCCGCCAACGGTTCGGCAGCGGCGGGCATCCAGATCTCGATCAATGGCGGCGCGCTGGGCGAGCGCGGCAACGTCACGTTCTCACAGGGCTTTGCCTACCAGTTGACCAACCTGGCGGCCACCTTCACCGGCAAGGACAGCATCCTCAAGGGCAAGACCGACGGCATCAACGCATCGATCAAATCGATCGGCGACCAGCGCTCGCGCTTCGAGACGCGCCTGGAAGGCATCGAGAAACGCTACCGCGCCCAGTTCGTGGCGCTCGACGCCTCGTTGTCGTCGATGCAGAACACGTCCAACTACCTTACCCAGCAGCTGGCGGCACTGTCGGCGAACTGGGGTTGATACACGCGCTTGATCGCACGATGCATTGCACGCGCTTTACAGCACAATTCATAGCACGCTTGATCATCAGAATTTTTGGAGAAATACATGTTTGGAACCCCTAAGCGCGGCGTTGGCGCGTATGCGACGGTCGGCCTGGAAACCGGCGTTGCCGCCGCTTCGCCGCACAAGCTGGTCGTGATGCTGTACGACGGCGTGATCGTGTCGCTGCTCTCCGCCATCAACCACATCAAGTCGCCCAACGTCGCCGCCAAGGGCGCCGCGCTGTCGAAAGCGATCACCATCATCGACAACGGCCTGCGCGCTTCGCTCGACAAGAAAGCCGGCGGCGAGATCGCCGCCAACCTGGACGCGCTGTACGACTACATGAGCCGCCGCCTGCTGCATGCCAACATCAAGAACGACATCGGCGCGATCGAGGAAGTGCACCGCCTGATGGCCGACCTGCGCAGCGCCTGGGTCGAGATCGGCGACAAGACCGGCATCCCGGCCGAGCCGTCGATGCAGCACGCCCCTTCCCTGATGAGCGCCTGATCCAGAGTACGAGAACGACAGCGAGACAAGACCCAGATGATGATGATGACGATGAGCGGACAAGAAGTCGTATCGGTGTACGAAACCATGGTCGGCATCACCGACCGCATGCTCGACGCAGCCACTGCCAGCGAATGGGATCGCCTGGCCGAACTGGAACAGGAATGCGCCGCTTGCGTGCGCCGCCTGAAGACCGATGGCGACGGCCAGCCGCTGGTCGGCCAGGAGCGCCAGCGCAAGGTCAATGCGATCCGCCGCATGCTCGACACCGACCGCCAGATCCGCGACCTGACCCAGCCATGGATGGCGCATCTGTCGGCACTGATCAACAACACCTCGACCGAACGCCGCGTCGCGCGCGCCTACGGCGTCTGAGTTTCGTCTGAGTTTCATTCGGGCCTGAGCCATGCTGCCGCGCGAGCTGGTCTCGAACGTTACCCCCGTCACCCCGGCCCGTCCGGCCGAGCAGGCCGCCGATCCGCGCCAGCAGGCCTTCGCGCGCGAGGTCGCGCCGCTCTTGGGCAAGGCCATCCACGGCGCAGTCCAGGCCAAGCTCGCCGACGGCAGCTTCGTGGTCAAGTTCGCCGACACCCAGGCGCGCATGCAATTGCCGGTTGGCGCGCAGGTCGGCGCCGACGTGCCGCTCACCCTCGTCTCGCTTCATCCGCGCCCGACCTTCCAGGTCGGCGCGCAATCGAACAATGCCCCCGCTGTTTTCAGCGAAGCCGGCCCGCCCTTGCCGGAAGGCGCCGACCCGGCCAAGTCGCCGCTGAACCTGCGCGAAGGCGCCGCCATCGGGCGCGCCGCCGCGCTGCTGGCCTCCGGCGCGCCCGGCGCGCAAGCCTTCGCCGGCGGCGCCGAAGCGCAGAACACGATCCTGAGCAAGACCGCGCAGACACTGGGCAGCGTACTGGCCGCGGCGCAGAAGGCAGACACAGTACTCAAATCGGTCACCGGCAGCGCGCCGCTGGTATCTGCGCCTGGCGCCGATCCGGCCGCGCTGGCCAAAGGCTTGCAACAAGCGCTCGGCAACAGCGGCCTGTTCTACGAATCGCACGTGGCCGAATGGGCGCAGGGCGCGCGCCCGATGGCCGAGCTGGCAAGTGAACCGCAACAGCAGGCAACCCAAGCCGGCGCCCGCCCCAATATGCAGGATCCCGCCACCGCCCAGTTCATCAGCATGCAGCTGGCCACCCAGGAACAGTCGCAACTGGCCTGGCAAGGCCAGTTGTGGCCGGGCCAGCCGATGGAATGGGATGTGCGGCGCGAAGAGCGCGGCAACGATCAAGGTGGCGACGAACAGCAAGCCCTGTGGCACAGCCGCCTGCGCCTGCGCTTTCCCGAACTGGGCCAGCTCGACGCCCAATTGACGCTGGTGAACGGGACGCTGCAGGTGCGCTTCACCACTGATGACGATGAGGTCGCCGGCCTGCTGCGCAGCCAGATGCCGCAACTGGCCGGGGCGCTCGAGACCACCGGCACGCCGCTGGCCGGATTCGATGCGCGCGCGCATGATGGTAAGACACCGAACGACGAAGAGGAAACGGATGCCTGAGCCGGTCGACAAACGGCGCCAGAGCGCGGTCGCCCTTGCCTACGGCGGCAGCCACGGCGACGGCGCGCCGAAAGTCGTGGCCAAAGGGTCGGGCATGGTGGCCGAACAGATCATGCAGCGCGCACGCGACGCGGGCGTGTTCGTGCACGAATCGAAGGAGCTGGTGCAATTGCTGATGGGCGTGGACCTGGACCGCGAGATCCCGCCGGCGCTGTACCGCGCGATTGCGGAACTGCTGGCCTGGCTTTATCATATCGAGTCGGCCAAAAAGAGCGGCACGCCCTTGCCGGCGGCGCCCGATCCGACACCCCACCTCCCACAAGACAGCGCGCTTGACGACGCTTTCGGCGCCAGCGCACTCGCCGCCGCAACGACAGAAGAATAATGATGGATGACGCAGAACTGGAAAACTGGCACGACTACGAAGTGCATTCGCGCCGCGAGATCGTGGCCCTGCTGCGTCAATTGGCCGAAAAGAGTGCCCTGACCCGTATGCTGATCAAGGGCGAATCCGACGTTTGCGTCACCACCATCCTGGCGGTCGACGAAGACAGCGGCGCCATCGTGCTGGACCGCTCGATCGAGCGCGCCCAGAACGAGCGTATCGTCGCCGCCGGGCGCGTCAAGTGCGAAACCTCGCTCGACAAGATCCGCATCCTGTTCGACGCCGCCGAACTCGAAGAAACGACCTGGCGCGGCGACGCCGCCCTGCGCGCCGCCATCCCGCCGACCCTGATCCGCCTGCAGCGGCGCGAAGCCTATCGCATGCCGACGCCGGTGAGCAATCCGGTGCGCACGCTGCTGCCGCTGACGATCGATGCTGGCGGCGGCATCGGGGTGTTTCCGCTGCACGACATTAGCGTTGGCGGCATCGCCCTGCTCGACAACAAGCTGCAGTTGGGCACCACGGTCGGACGCGTGATCGCCGGTTGCCGCATCGAGCTGCCCGAGATCGGCCCGATCGCCACCGCGCTCGAAATCCGCAACTCGCTCGACCTCACCCTGCTCAACAACAAGACCAGCCGCCGCATCGGCTGCCAATTCGTCGACATCTCGCGCGGCGGCCTGGCGGCGGTGCAGCGCTACATCACCAAGCTCGAACGCGAGCGCAACGCGCGCCTGGCCGGCCTGGCCTGAGCCGTCTCGCTTCCCCGGCGCGGCCATCGTCCGGCTTGTCTGCGATGGATCGCCACGCCATGCTCTCCTCTGCCATCGCCCACGGTCACGACACGGTGACGCTGGAGCAAGCCATCGGCCTGCTGGCGCTGGCCGGCGACCTGGCCATGCATCAGCCACTCGGACAATCGGAACGCAACGCGCGCCTGGCGGCGCAGGCGGCGAGGCGCGCCGGTGGCGACAACGCCGCCTGCGCGCAGGCGTACATGGTGGCGCGGCTGCGCCGGTCGGGCCGACCGGCGAGCGCGTCGGTTGCCAGCGCGCTGCAAGACGCGGTTGCGGCGGAAGTGGCAGGCGCGCTGGCGGCGGCGATGGGCCTGCCCGCTGCGCTGGAAAGCAGCCTGCGCCAACCGTCCGACGATCCTGCGCCGGGATTGGCCGGCCTGGAGGGCGACGACAGCGTGACCGCGCCCGTGGCCTTCCTGCCGGCCTCGGTATCGCTGGCGCTGGTGGCCGACGCGGTCGAACTCAAGCTGCCGTGGCTGGCCGGCCACTCGCGCCGCGTGGCCGTGCTGGCGCAGCGCGCAGCGGGTTTGCTCGAGCTGGCCGAAGCGCAGGCGCGACTGCTGGTGCGCGCCGCCCTGCTGCACAGCCTGGGCCGCGTCGCGATAGAGAATGCCGTCTGGGAAACGCCACGCCGCCTGGCTGGCGCCGAGCGCGACGCGCTGCTCGGCGCGCCCTACGCGACCGCGCGCGCCGCCGGCCGCATCGCCGGTCTGGAGCCCGACGCGCAACTGGCGGCGCGCGCCTTCATGCGGCCAAGCGTGGATGACGAGGTCGACATGGCCCAGCGCGTGCTGGCCGCCGCCGTGGTCCGTGTGGCGCTGTGCGCGCCCCGGCCGTGGCGCCCACCCTACACGGCAGCAGCGGCCGGGGCCCTGCTCGACGCCCAGGCGGCCGGCGGACGGCTCGACCGTGACGCGGTGCGCGCCGTGAACGCGGCGGCGGCACAAGAACGCGCCATGCCGGCCGCACCAGGCTGCCCGCTGTCCGCACGCGAACTCGATGTGCTGCGCCGCATCAGCCTGGGCCAGCGCCAACGCGAGGTGGCGCGCGCCCTGCGCCTGAGCACCGGCGCCGTGCGCGTGCACGCCGCTCTGGCGCTGGAAAAGCTCGGCTGCGCCACCCGCCCCGCCGCCACGCTCAGGGCCTTGAGCCGAGGCTGGGTCTGACCGTCTGAAAGAGCGGATTGTCCATTCGGTTATACTACCGATCATGCGTCTGACTGCTTTTACCGACTATACGTTGCGAACCTTGTTACACCTGGGCAGTACCCCAGGGCGTCTCGTAACGATCCAGGAAATCGCCGACTTGCACGGCATCTCGAAGAACCACCTGATGAAGGTGGTCAACGAGCTGGCCCGCAATGGCGTGATCGAGACCATGCGCGGACGTAACGGCGGCTTTCGCCTGGCCCATGCCCCGCAAGACATCAGCATCGGCGCCATCGTGCGCATGAGCGAAAGCGACTTCTACATGGCCGAGTGCTTCGACCCGGGCGGCACGCCCTGTGGCCTGGTCACGGCCTGCGGCCTGAAGGGCGTGCTGGGCAGCGCCACCGCCGCCTTCCTGGCCGAACTCGACCGCCACACGCTGGCCACGTTGCTGCCGGAACCGGCGCCGCGCGAAATGCCGGTCATCATGCAGCCCCGTAAAAGCGATTGAGTCGTTGGGCGCACCGGCAACACTGTCGCGCTCCGTCCCCGATATTCACCGCTCCCGGCTTTTTATCTCGGTCGATTACACCTATCATCACGGCTTCAACTTTCAAGGAGCAACAAGATGGTATGGATCGTGCTGTTTTTCGCCGGCGTGTTCGAGGTAGTCTGGGCCGTGGGCCTGAAGTACAGCGATGGTTTCAGCCGTTTGTGGCCAAGCATCGGGACGCTGGTCGCGGCGATGATCAGCTTCATCCTGTTGTCAGCCGCGATGAAGCAATTGCCGTTGGGGACGGCATACGCGATCTGGACCGGGATCGGCGCGGTGGGCGCGGCGCTGGCGGGGATCGTGCTGTTCGGCGAATCGGCCAGCCCGGCGCGCCTGATCTGCATCGGCCTGATCGCGGTCGGCATCATCGGCCTGAAAATGGCAACGCCGGCCTGAACCACGCCGGCGCCTTACCTTGGCGTCACACCTGCATATTCATGATGTCGTGATACGCCGACACCAGCTTGTTGCGCACCTGCACCGTGGCCTGGAAGGCGATGCTCGACTTCTGCATCGCGATCATGGTGTCGGACAGGCTGACCGTGTCGTCGCCCATGGTGAAGCGCTTCGACAATGACTGCGCCTCGGCCGACCTGTCGCTCACGCCCTGCAACGATTCATGCAGCGCCTGGGCGAAGTCGAGCTTGACCGTAGGCTTCTCGCCAACCCCGCCGATCGCGCCCGCGCCGGGCGCAATCGGGGCCGCCGGTTTGCTGGCCGCCGCCTTCAATTGCTCCATCATGGCCTGGATGCGGCTGCTATCGATGCCGCCAATTCCGCCAATACTCATCGCTATCTCCTGCTGTTATTGCCCTGTAGAATCTACACAAGGGCAAGCAATGCTATTCAAGACTGCCAGAATAGCAGTGCGCGTCCATTATTCAGCCGCGAGTTAGGCCGGTAAACGCCCCCTATTTCCGCATTTGATTGTTGCCCCATGGCTTCATAATGCTGGCTGTTCCCACCTTTCATCGCATACCCACCCTATGGCAGCTACCGCGGACGACGTGCTCGATACGCCACCAACCGAAAAACCATCGTTCTTCCAGACGACGATGGGCAAGCGCGTCGCCATCGGCGGCGGCGTGGCCCTGATCCTGGCGCTGATGGTCGCGGTGTGGATGTGGAGCCAGGCACCGGAATACCGCGTGCTGTTCTCCAATTACAGCGACCGCGACGGTGGTGCGATCACCGCATCGCTCGACCAGATGGGCGTGAAGTACAAATTCTCGGAAGGCGGCAACGCGATCCTGGTGCCGAGCGAGCAGATCCCCGACCTGCGCCTGAAGCTGGCCGCACAGGGTTTGCCGAAGGGCGGGAATGTCGGCTTCGAGCTGATGGAAAACCAGAAGTTGGGCGTGTCGCAATTCCTCGAGCAGGTCAATTACCAGCGCTCGCTGGAAGGCGAACTGGCGCAGTCGATCCAGTCGCTCGGTTCGGTGTTGAGCGCGCGCGTCCATTTGGCGCTGCCGAAGCCATCCGTCTTCGTGCGCGACCAGCAAAAGCCAACCGCGTCGGTGCTGCTGACGCTGCAGCCGGGCCGCGCCCTGGATGCCGGCCAGGTCAGCGCCATCGTGCACATGGTGGCCTCGAGCGTGCCGGAACTGCCCTTCAGCAACGTGACCGTGGTCGACCAGACCGGCGCCCTGCTGTCGGAACAAGGCGCCAAGGCCGCCGGCAACAAGATGCTCGACGCCACCCAGTTGAAATACGTCGACCAGGTGCAGCAAAACATCATCAAGCAGGTCGAATCGATCATCAAGCCGCTGGTCGGCGAAGGCAATGTGCGCGCCGAAGCGACCGCCGAAGTCGACTTTGCCCAGGTCGACACCGCCGCCGAGAGCTACAAGCCGAATTCGCCACCTGAGCCGCAAGCAATCCGCAGCCAGCAGACCTCGGAAACCCAGGGCGCCGGTGGCGCTGCCGCATCGGGCGTGCCGGGCGCGCTGTCGAACCAGCCACCGGGCGTGAACACCGCGCCGATCGACGGCCAGCCGCCGGCCGAAGCGCCGGCGCCCGCCGGCCCGAGCACCAAGAATTCGACCACCAACTTCGAAGTCGACAAGACCATCCGCTACGAACAGCGTCCGATGGGCGGCATCAAGCGCCTGACCGTGGGCGTGATCGTGAACTACCGCCGCATCGTCGACCCGGCCACCGGCAAGGTCACCGTGCGTCCGCTGGCGGCGGCCGAAGTGGCCCAGATCAACGAACTGGTCAAGCAGGCGATGGGCTACAGCCAGGACCGTGGCGACACCCTGAACGTGACCAACGCGCCGTTCGACGGTGTGGACAAGCCGGCCGAAGCGGTGGTAGAACCGGACTGGTGGCGTGACCCGGCGAACATGCCGCTGTTCAAGGACCTGGCCCGCTACGCCTTCGTGTTTGCCGTGATCGCTTTCCTGTACTACCGCTTCCTGCGTCCGCTGCTGCGTCCGGCGATCAAGAAGTTCGACGAAGCCACCGCGATACCGGAAGAGCCGAAGGACGAAGAGCAGGAAGAAGGCGAGCAGGATGCCGACGCGGCCGCCGCCGAGGACGAGGAAGAAGACCTCGAGGAAGAAGAAAAGATTCGCCGCGACATGGGCTACCGCGCCAACCTGAAGCTGGCCAAGGAACTGGCGGCCCAGGATCCGCGTATCGTTGCAAACGTGATCAAAGGATGGTTGGGTTCAAATGAGTGATAAAGACAAAGACGCCACCAACAAGGCCGCCATCCTGATGCTGGCCCTGGGCGAAACCGAAGCGGCCGAAGTGATGAAATTCCTCGGCCCGCGCGAAGTGCTGAAACTGGGCGCCGCGATGGCCCAGATGAAGGCGGTGCAGCACGGCCAGGTGGTCACGGTGCTGGAAGAGTTCGTCGAAGAGACCAACCTGCATTCGACCGTCGGCCTCGACTCGGACGAGTACATCCGCCAGGTGCTGACCAAGGCGCTGGGCGACGACAAGGCGGCCGTGCTGCTCAACCGTATTCTGGGCGGCAAGGACGCCTCGGGAATCGAGAGCCTGAAGTGGATGGACTCGGTGTCGGTGGCGGAGCTGATCCGCAACGAGCACCCGCAGATCATCGCCACCATCCTGGTCCACCTCGAGCGCGACCAGGCTTGCGAGATTCTGGCAAACTTCACCGAACGCCTGCGCAACGACGTGGTGCTGCGCATTGCCACGCTCGACGGCGTGCAGCCGGCGGCGCTGCGCGAACTGAACGATGTGCTGACCAAGCTGCTGTCGGGCAATGAGCACATCAAGAAGTCGTCGCTGGGCGGGGTGCGCACCGCGGCCGAGATCCTGAACTTCATGAGCGGCGAGCAAGAGTCGGCAGTGATGGACAACATCAAGAACTACGACAACGACATGGCGCAGAAGATCATGGACGAGATGTTCGTGTTCGACAACATCATCGACATCGACGACCGCGGCATCCAGTTGCTGCTGCGCGAAGTGCAGAGCGAAATGCTGATCGTGGCCCTGAAAGGCGCGTCGCAGGATCTGCGCGAGAAGATCTTCAAGAACATGTCGCAGCGTGCCGGCGAGATGATGCGCGAAGACCTGGAGTCGAAGGGTCCGGTGCGCCTGTCCGAAGTCGAGTCGCAGCAGAAGCAGATCCTGCAGATCGTGCGCCGCCTGGCGGACGAAGGCCAGATCGTGTTGGGTGGTAAAGGAGAGGATTCGTTCGTCTGATGGCTATTCCGAAAGAACAGCAGAGCGCGTACCAGCGCTGGGAAATGACCTCGTTCGGCGACGACCGGCCGAGTACGCTCGCCCAGCGCATCGCCGCGGCCGAAGCGGCGGCCCCGGCCGCTGCCATTCCGGCCTCGATCGAACTGCCGCCGCAGATCGCCCTGCCGAGCGTGGAAGAACTGGAAGCGATGCGCGAAGCGGCGCGCCAGGACGGCTACGCGCAGGGGCTGGAAGAAGGCCGCGCCACCGGTCACGCCGAGGGCTACACCGACGGCGCCCGGCAGGGCAAGCAGGAAGCGCAGCAAGAGCTGGAGCACTTGCGCGCGATCGCCGCCACCTTCAGCGACGCGGTGGGCCGGGCCGACGAAACCATCGCCACCGACGTGCTCGAACTGGCGCTGCGCCTGGCGCGCGGCATGGTGCACACGGCCTTCAATGTGCGTCCCGAACTGATCCTGGACGTGGTGCGCGACGCCATCGACCGCCTGCCGGCGCTGCAGCAGCCGGCCGTGATGACGCTGCATCCCGAAGATGCAATGTTGGTGCGCGACGGCATGGCTGACGAACTGAGCAAGGGCGGCTGGCGCATCCGCGAAGACGCCCAGCTGGGACGCGGCGGCTGCAAGGTCGAGACCGCCAGTAACCAGATCGACGCCCAATCGCAGGCGCGCTGGCAGCGCCTGACCCATGCACTGAACAGCAACGTCGAGTGGCTGGGTCAGTAATGGCGCACGCCGACCCGCGTAGCGACACCCAGACGCCGAGTCGCGACCGCCATACTGCGCGCTGGAAATCGTACCTGGCCGACTGCGACACCCTGGTCAGCTTCGCCGAGCCGATGCAGATTTCGGGCCGCGTCACGCGCGTGGCCGGCCTGGTGATGGAATGCGTGGGACTGCGCCTGGCGGTGGGCGCGGCCGCCACCATCCCGACCGCGATGGGGTTCATTGAAGCCGAAGTGGTCGGGTTCGAGGGCGAGCGCCTGTTCCTGATGCCGCAAAGCGACACCGAAGGCGTGGTGCCCGGCTCGCGCGTGTTTCCCGTGGAAAGCGTGCTGCCGCCGCCGGGCAGCGTGCCGCATGCGCGGCGCCGGCCGCAAGACCGGGCGCGCCACCTGCCGGTCGGGATGCAGTTGCTCGGGCGCGTGGTCGACGGCGCCGGCCGTCCGCTCGACGGCCTGGGGCCGCTCGGCACCAGCGAAGTCGGGCCACTCAACGCCCGTCCGGTCAACCCGCTCGACCGCGCCCCGATCAAGGACACGCTCGACGTTGGCGTGCGCGCGATTAACGCCATGCTGACGGTAGGCCGCGGCCAGCGCCTGGGCCTGTTCGCCGGTACCGGCGTCGGCAAATCGGTGCTGCTGGGGATGATCGCGCGCTACACCGAAGCCGAAGTCATCGTGGTCGGCCTGATCGGCGAACGCGGCCGCGAAGTGAAAGAATTCATCGACCAGATCCTGGGGCCGGAGGGCCGCGCCCGCTCGGCCGTGGTGGCGGCGCCGGCCGACTCGCCGCCGCTGCTGCGCCTGCAAGGCGCGGCGTACGCCACCGCGATCGCCGAGCACTTCCGCGACCAGGGCAAGAACGTGATGCTGATCATGGATTCGCTGACCCGCTACGCGATGGCGCAGCGCGAAATCGCGCTGGCGATCGGCGAGCCGCCCGCCACCAAGGGCTATCCGCCCTCGGTGTTCGCCAAGCTGCCGGTGCTGGTCGAACGCGCCGGCAACGGGCTCGAGGGTGGCGGCTCGATCACGGCGTTCTACACCGTGCTGTCCGAGGGTGACGATCAACAGGATCCGATTGCGGACGCCGCGCGCGGTATCCTGGACGGCCACATCGTCCTGAATCGCCACCTGGCCGAGGCCGGGCATTATCCGGCGATTGACATCGAGCAATCGATCTCGCGCGCCATGCACTCGATCACCACCCACGAGCACCAGCTGGCGGCGCGTAAACTCAAGCAGTTGTATTCACGCTACAACCGCTCGCGCGATCTGATCAACGTCGGCGCCTACGCCGCCGGCAGCGACCCGGTGCTGGATCAGGCGATCGCCAAGCATACCGTGATCGAAGAATTCCTGTGCCAGGAAATCCACGACAACGCCTCGCTGGGCGAGAGCTTGGGGCGACTTACCACGCTGTTCTGAGGATTGCCTGGAGGCACCTCGCCGTACAATCTGATCCATTATGGCCATAGCCTCCGCATTAGACACCCTGATCGACCTGGCGCAACGCGACTCCGACGACGCTGCCAAGCGCCTTGGCGCCGCCTTGAAACAGGTCGAGGAAGCCGAACAGAAGCTGCAAATGCTGACCGGCTACCGCGACGAATACGCGCGCAAGCTCGATGCGGCCCAGGTGGCCGGCATCACCCCTTTCGCGTACCACAACTTCGTGGCCTTCATTGGCAAGCTCGACAATGCCCTGAACGGCCAGCGCGAAGTGCTGAAACACGCCGAGTACAAGGCCAACACCGAACGCGCGACCTGGCAGGAAAGCGAACGCAAGCGGCTGTCGTACCGCACCCTGAACGAGCGCGCCGCAAGCGAGGCGCTCAAGCTTCAGAACAAGCGCGACCAGAAAATGATGGACGACCACGCAGCCCGTGGCGCCCGCTACAAACAACGCTGACTCTCTATTCACGATTGAGCCAACAATGACGATGCACACCAATTCCCTTCCGCTGCAGTTCGCCGGCGCCAGCCCGCTGAGCACGGCCAACGGCGTCAACCGCGCCGGCTCTGGCGACAAGCTGGCCAGCGCCGGCAGCAATGCCAATAGTGGCTTCGGCGCCACCCTGTCGCGCGAACTGGCCCAGCGCCAGCCGCCACCGGCCGCGCCGGCGCCGGCGCCGACGCCGACGCAACAACCGAAACCGGCGCAGCAAAATGCGAAACCGGCGGCGGCCGACAAGCCTGCCACCCGCGAGCCGGCGCACCAGGCTGCCGCCAAGCCGGCCGAGGGCGCGCCGAAAACCGCGCAGGCCGGCGCCAAGGAAGGCACCAGGAAAAGCGCGGAAGAAAGCGGCGACGCCGCCAGCGCGGCCGAGGCAGCCGAAGCCGCGACCACCCCGGTCACCGACATGCTCGCCTTCATGGCCAGCCTGCAGCAGCCGGCTGCGACTGCCGTTGCAGTCGCAGCCGCAGCCGGCGCCGATGTGCAGCAGAGCGCGCTCGAAACCGCCATGCAGAACATGAAGGGCGGCGCGGGCGGCGCGGGCGGCGTGGGCGGCACCGGTAGCGATGCGGCGGCGGACGACGACACTGGCGCCGGCCTCAAGCTGGCGACCAGCGTCGATCCGGCCGCCGCCGACGCCGTCGCGCTGGGGCAGGACGCCGCCCTGCCGCAAGGCGAGCAGGGCCAGGAAGACGCGCCCCAGTTCGGCGCGCACCTGCGCGAAGCCCAGCAGAGCACCCCGGCCGCGGCCGAGGAAACCACGCCGGCGCTGGCTTCGCTGCAAGCCCAGGCCACCAAACTGGCCGAGGTGCAGGGCCCGGCCGCCGGCGGCGAACGCATCCCGGCGCGGGTCGGCACCCAGGCCTGGGACAACCAGGTCAGCCAGCGCATCGTGTACATGGTCGGCAAGGAACAAGCGGCCACCCTGACCCTGAACCCGCCCGAGCTGGGACCGGTGCAGGTGGTGCTGAACGTGAGCAACGACCAGGCCACGATCGCCTTCTCCTCGCAGCAGCTGGAGGTGAGGCAAGCGCTTGAAAACGCCATGCCGCGCCTGCGCGAAATGATGAGCGAGAGCGGCATCGCGCTGGGCAATGCGACGGTCGACGCCGGCACCGCCAACCAGGGTGGCGCGCAGGACAATGAACGGCGCGCGAATGGCGGTAATGGCAACGGCAATGGCGGTGGCAATGGCCTGGCCGGCAATGGCCAGGGCGAACCGGCCCTGAATGAAGTGGCGCCGCGTGCAACGCGTACCGTGGCGATTGGTGACCGGGGTATGGTCGACCTGTTTGCATAAGTAGGCGAAGCAGCCCCCGCCTGGCGGGGGCGTGCGCGATCGATCATGCGTTGATCGGAAAAACCCGCAATTACCCCCTCTTCCCCCCTCTGTTCAAAGCTTGCCCGGGCGCATCTTTCCGCGACAATGCCATAATGCTGTACCCCACACCAACCTGCGACGAAACGACCTATCTTGAAAGCGAACCCGAAAATGAAGGCTGATCCGAAAGCGGACGCGGCAGCAGCGGCGCCAGCCGGCTCGAAGAAAAAGCTGATCATCATGATCCTCGCGGCCGTGCTGGTGCTTGGCGCAGGCGCGGGCGGCGGCTGGTATTTCAGCCAGTCGACGGCGGCCCATGGCGATGAAGAAGCGCCGGCCAAGGAGCACAAGAAAAAGAAAAAGAAGGACCCGGAAGCCAAGCCGGAATACGTCCCGGTCGAAGCCTTCACCGTCAACCTGCAGCCTGAAAACGGCGAGCAGTACCTGCAGGTGCAGTTCACGCTGCAAGTGGCCGGCGCCGAACAGGCCGCGCTGGTGAAAGACAATATGGCGCTGGTGCGCAATCGCGTGCTGCTCCTGCTGTCGGGCAAGAAAGCGTCTGAAATCAACACCGTGCAAGGCAAGCAGCAACTGGCCACCGAGCTGAAGGAATCGATCACCGAACCGTTCGAGAAGGATGGCGACGAACAGGAAGTGTCCGACGTTTTATTTACTTCGTTTATCATCCAGTAAGCACATCAACATCACGACGCACCATGGCCGATAATTTCCTCTCCCAGGAAGAAGTCGATGCCCTCTTAAAAGGGGTCAACGGCGATCAGGACGACGTTTCAGCGCCTGAAGACACCTCGGGGGTACGCACCTACAACCTGGCAACGCAGGAGCGCATCGTGCGCGGCCGCATGCCGACGCTCGAGATCATCAACGAGCGTTTCGCCAGGTATCTGCGGGTCGGCCTGTTCAACTTCTTGCGTCGCAGCGCCGAAGTGTCGGTGGGCTCGGTGCGCGTTTCCAAGTACAGCGAATTCATCCGCAACCTGGTGGTGCCGACCAACCTCAACCTGATACACATGAAGCCGCTGCGCGGCACCGCGCTGATGGTGTTCGATCCGGGCCTGGTGTTCCTGCTGGTGGACAATCTGTTCGGCGGCGACGGGCGCTTCCATACCCGCGTCGAGGGGCGCGACTTTACCCAGACCGAGCAGCGCATCATCATGCGCATCCTCGACATCGTGCACGAGGCCTATGCCAAGTCGTGGGAACCGGTGTACCCGATCGAGTTCGAGTACATCCGCTCCGAGATGAACACCCAGTTCGCCAACATCGCCACCCCGAACGAGGTGGTGGTGTCGTGCACCTTCACGGTCGAACTCGGTTCGGTGTCGGGCCAGATCCACTTCTGCATGCCGTACTCGATGATCGAGCCGATCCGCGACGCGCTGACCTCGAGCATCCAGGGCGAAGCGCTCGAAGTCGACAAGCGCTGGGTGCGCTTGATGACGCAGCAGATCCAGGTCGCCGAGGTTGAAATCGTTGCGGTGCTCGGTCACGGCAAGGCCAATTTCGACGAGATCCTGAACATGAAGATCGGCGACGTGATTCCGCTGGTGGTGCCGGAAATGCTGGAGGCAACGGTCGATGGCGTGCCGGTGATGGAATGCACCTACGGCGTCAACAACGGCCAGTACGCGCTGAAGGTCGAGCGGCTGATGGCCAATAGCGACACCTTCAGCAAGTAAGCGTTACAGTACCTACACATATCGGCCAGGCGCCCGGCGCCGACCACCGCGACACAGGAGAACAGCATGTCTGACAACCAGGAAGACCAGGAATTCATCGACGACGACTGGGGCGCGGCGATTGCCGAGCAGGCCGCAGCCGAAGCGGCGGCGCTCGAGCGCCAGCAAACCCAGCAGGCAACCGCACCGGCGGCCGCCGCCGCCGTGTTCAAGGATTTCTCGAACAAGGGCGCCAAGAACGAAACGCCGAACGACATCGACTTCATCCTCGACATCCCGGTGCAACTCACGGTGGAACTGGGCCGCACCAAGATCGCCATCAAGAACCTGCTGCAACTGGCGCAGGGCTCGGTGGTCGAGCTCGACGGCCTGGCCGGCGAGCCGATGGACGTGCTGGTCAATGGCTGCCTGATCGCCCAGGGCGAGGTGGTGGTCGTGAACGACAAGTTCGGGATCCGGCTCACTGATATCATCACGCCATCTGAACGGATTCGTAAATTGAATAAATGATCCAGCGTCTCGCTCTGGCATTGCTGCTGTTGCCTTTGATGGCATCGGCAGCGCCGCAACAAACCGCCGCCGAACCGCCGGCGCAAGCGCCCGCAGCGGCGGCGCAAGAACAATCCGCGACCCCGCGCCGCCCGGGCGAGACCACCACCGGCCGCCCACCCGCGTCGGCCCGCCCCGCGCCGGTGACTGCGCCGGCTGCCGAAGCGCCGCCGACCGCCGCGCTGCCGGGCGACACCAGTCCCGTAGCCGCGACCGAATCGACGCCGGCTGCTACCGAGCCGGCTGCTGCGCCCGCAATCAGCGCCGTCACGCCAGCCCCCGCGCGTCAAGCTGCGCAAGTGACCATGCCGACCGCCACCAGCCCCGGCGCCGGCGGCCTGCTGCAAACCATCTTCGCCTTGCTGGTCGTGCTCGGTTTGCTTGCTGGCCTGGCCTGGTTCATGAAACGCTACGGCCCCAAGGTCACCGGCGCCAGCGCCAACCTGCGCGTGGTCGGCGCCCTCAACATCGGCGGACGCGAACGCATCATGGTGGTCGAAGTCGGCGACCAGTGGATCGTGGTCGGCGCTGCGCCGGGGCGGGTGAATGCGCTGCATACCATGCCGCGCCAGGAAGGCGAAGCGGCTATCATGCCGGCCGCCGGTGGCGCACCAGCGGGAAATTTCTCCGACTGGCTCAAGAAGACAATCGACAACCGTGGCGTGAAGCGTAATGCGAACTAAACATATCCTGCTGGCGGCGGGCCTGGCGGCGCTGCCGCTGCTCGCCATGGCCCAGCCCGGCATCCCGGCGTTCCAGACCAGCACCACGCCTGGCGGCGGCACTGCATACTCGCTGCCGGTGCAGACCCTGCTGTTGATGACGTCGCTGACCTTCCTGCCGGCGGCGCTGTTGATGATGACCGGTTTTACCCGCATCATCATCGTGCTCTCGCTCCTGCGCCAGGCGCTCGGCACCCAGACCGCGCCGCCGAACCAGGTGATGGTGGGACTGGCGCTGTTCTTGACCTTTTTCGTGATGGGCCCGACGTTTGATCGCATCTACAGCGAGGCGTACCTGCCGCTGCAGCGCAACGAAATCCAGATGACGGCGGCGATGGAGCGCGGCGCGGTGCCGCTCAAGGAATTCATGATCAAGCAGACGCGCCAGTCCGACCTGGCGCTGTTCGTCAAGATTTCGCGTTCGGAAGCGCTGCAGGGGCCGGAAGACATTCCGCTGCGGGTATTGATTCCGGCATTCGTCACGAGCGAACTGAAGACGGCGTTCCAGATCGGGTTCGCGATCTTCATCCCGTTCCTGATCATCGACATGGTGGTGGCGTCGGTGTTGATGTCGATGGGTATGATGATGATGTCGCCGGCCGTGATCGCGCTGCCGTTCAAGCTGATGCTGTTCGTGCTGGTCGACGGCTGGCAACTGCTGCTGGGCTCGCTGTCCCAGAGCTTCTACTAGGGAACAGCCGCGATGACTCCCGAGAGCGTGATGACGATGGGCCGCACGGCCATGGAAATTACCCTGATGGTATCGGCGCCGCTATTGCTGGTGGCGCTGATCATCGGCCTGATCATCAGCATCTTCCAGGCCGCGACCCAGATCAACGAAGCGACGCTGTCATTCATCCCGAAGCTGATCGGCGTGTTCGTGGCGCTGGTGGTGGCAGGGCCGTGGATGCTGTCGGTGATGCTTGATTATATGCGGCAGGTGTTTACCGGGATTCCGGGGTTGATCGGCTGATCGATGACGCGGGCGATGGTTGAACGCGTGGACGGCACGGTCGTCCACCCTGCGCTGACATGCTGACGCTCACCGCGGCGGAGATCAACGTCTGGATCGCAGGGCTGCTGTGGCCGCTGTCGCGTATCCTCGGGCTGATCGCCTCGGCGCCGCTGTTCGGCAATGCCGGGGTGCCGGTGTCGAGCAAGGTCGCGCTCGGGGTATTGCTGGCGCTGGTGATCGCGCCGATCGTGCCGCCGATGCCGGCCGCCGACCCGACTTCGTGGGCCGGCCTCCTGATTCTGGTAAAAGAGATGATCATCGGCGTGGCGATGGGCTTTGCCATGCGCCTGGTGTTCGCCGCCATCGAATACGCGGGCGAGGTGGCCAGCCAGACCATGGGCCTGGGTTTCGCCATGTTCTTCGACCCCACCACGCGCGGCCGCTCGTCGGCGGTAAGCCAGTTCATGGCGCTGGTGGCGACCATGGCCTTCCTGGCCGTCAACGGCCACCTGGTGCTGCTCGAAGCGCTGGCCGAAAGCTTCATCACCATGCCGATCGATTCCATTCCGTTTTCAGGCAATGCCCCACTGGAACTGGTACGCTGGGGAGGACGCATCTTTTCGGCCGGGTTGCAACTGGCGCTGCCGATCGTGGCCGCGCTGCTGATCACCAACGTCGCGCTCGGCATCCTGACGCGCGCTGCGCCGCAGCTGAACCTGTTCGGCATCGGTTTCCCGATCACGCTGGGCGTCGGCTTCCTGACCCTGAGCCTGTCCCTGCCCTACCTGAGCACGCCGATCGTCAATTTGTTCAACCAGGGCATCGAGGCCGGACGCGCGATTCCGCGTGCAGGCAATCCGCAGCCGGGCGCGCCCAGCGCCCCCGCAGCCAATGCCCCGCTGACCACCGCTCCCGGCTAACGTCCGCCAACGCCTTCTTTTCCATGCACCGACTCAACGCCGCACAACGCTTCCAGCTCCTGGCCGACCAGGCCATCGACAGCGCGATGATCGTCGCCGATACCGACGGCGTCATTCTCGACTGGTCGGCCGGCGCCGCGCACCTGTTCGGCTGGAGCGCGCAACAGGCGTGCGGGCAAGCGCTGGCGATGCTGTTCGGGCCGGAAGACTGGGCCGACGATCCGCTGGCGCAGGCGGCCGACGGCGGCCACGCCATCCGCCGGCTGCTGCGCAAGGACGGCGCCGGCCTGGCCTGCGACGCCACCCTTACCCGCATGACCGACGCAGGCGCAGCGGTCGGCTACGGCCTGGTGGTGCGCGCCGCCGCCGGCTCGCGCGAACGCCTGCGCAAGACCGAGGAGCAATTGCGGCTGGCGGCCGAAGCGGCCCAGCTCGGCATCTGGAGCTGGGACGTCGGGCACGACATCGTGACCTGGGAAAACGGCCGCATGCATGAGATCTTCGGTGTGCCCGACCGCCAGCACGACATCAATGCGGCGCGCCTGATGGCCGACTACCTGCACCCGGACGATGTGGCCCGGTTCAGCGCGGCCGCGCGCCGCACGCTCGAGCACGGCGAGCGCTTCTATTTCGCCGGCCGTTTTTGCCGCCTGCCGCAACGCGAAGAACGCTGGCTCGAACTGACCGGCATCCTGCAGGCGCGCGCCGGCGACGCCGCCGCCACGCTCACCGGCACCGCCGCCGACATCACCGACAGGAAGCGCAGCGAAGACGCGCTGAGCCAGGCGCGCATGCGGCTGGAAGCGACCATGTCGGCGGCCGAAGTGGCCAGCTGGATCTGGGACATCCAGAACGACCGCGTGGCCGGCGACCGCAACCTGACCCGGCTGTTCGGCGTGGCCGACACACTGGCGGCGGGCGCGCCCTTGTCCACCTATGCCGGCAACATCCATCCGGACGATATCGACGCGACGACGCTGCACATACAGCATGCCATCGACACGGGCGAACCCTACCGCTCGACCTACCGCATCGCCCATCCAGGTGGGCCCGGCGGCTGGCGCTGGGTCAATGCGCGTGGCCGGGTCGACTACGACGACCAGGGTCGCGCGGCCACGCTCAACGGCGTGGTGCTCGACATCACGCACCAGCGCCAGCTGCAGGATGCCTCGCGCGTGGTCGAGGAGCGCTACCACACCCTGATCACGTCGATGGACCAGGCCTTTGGCTTCCTGCGCGTGCTGCTGGACGACGCCGGCAAGCCGACCGACTACCGCTTCGAGGTGGTCAACCGCGCGCTCGAAGAGCAGTCGGGCCTGGTCAACGCGGCCGGGCGCACCATCCGCGAGATGGTGCCCGACATCGAAATGAAATGGATCGAGATCTATGGCCGGGTGGCGCTGTCGCGCAAACCGGAACGTTTCGTCGAGCATTCGGCGGCGATGGGCTACTGGTGGGACGTGTACGCCACGCCGATGGGCGAGCCGGACGAACTGCGCATCGCGATCCTGTTCACCGACGTCACCGCGCGCAAGCAGGCCGAGGAAAACCTGCGCCGGCTGGCGGCCGACCTGTCGGAAGCCAACCGGCGCAAGATGGAATTTCTGGCCACGCTGGCGCACGAACTGCGCAATCCGCTGGCGCCGCTGCGCACCGGGCTCGACCTGATGCGGCTGAACGACAAGCGCGCGCCGGGCAACGCCGGCGCCCCGTTGCTGGAAATGATGGACCGTCAATTGCGCCAGATGGTGCACCTGATCGATGACCTGATGGACGTCGCACGCATCAACAGCGGCAAGATCGTGCTGAAAACTGAGTGCATCGACATCGCCGACGCCGTGCACAATGCGGTCGAGGCAGCACGGCCGGCGCTCGCGGCCGGACGTCACGCGTTCAGTCTGGCAACCCTGGAGCAGCCGGCCATGGTGCAGGCCGATCCGACCCGGCTGACCCAGATCCTGGTCAACCTGTTGACCAATGCCGCCAAGTACACGCCGCACGGCGGACGGATCGGCCTGACGGTGCGCCGGGTGGACGCCAAGGGCGCCGGCAAGGTCGAGGTCGAGGTGGCCGACAACGGCGTCGGCATCCCGGCCGGGGAGCAAACCGGCGTGTTCGAGATGTTCAGCCAGGTGTCGAAGAACATGGGTCGCGCCCAGGGCGGGCTCGGGATCGGCCTGTCGCTGGTGCGCAGCCTGGTCGAGATGCATGGCGGCGCCATCACCTTGGCCAGCCCGGGCGCCGGCCAGGGGTCGGTCTTCACCGTCACGCTGCCGCTGGCGCCCGAATGCGGGCCGGAAGACGGCGGCGCAGCGCAGCCGGCCGAGGAACGCGGCGCCGGGCGCCTGTCCGGCCAGGCCGGCTTACCGAACCTGCGCGTGCTGGTGGCGGACGACAACGTCGACGCCGCCGGCATGCTGGTCAGCCTGCTGCGCGCGGCCGGCCACGCGCCCGAGGCGGTGCACGACGGCCGCGCCGCCCTGGCGCGGATTGTCGCCGCGCGTCCCGACCTGGCGATCCTCGACATCGGCATGCCCGGCCTGAACGGCTACGAGGTGGCGCAACAGGTGCGCCGCATGCCAGAGCTTGAGCAGACCGTGCTGGTGGCCCTGACCGGCTGGGGCGGCGTCCAGGACCGCGAGCGGGCGCGCCGCGCCGGTTTCGACGCCCACCTGACCAAACCGGCCGGATTTGCCGAACTCAATCGCCTGATTGCCGACATCGCGGCGCACCGCTGAAGCCTGCGCTACACGCAATTGATGGGGGGCGGACGGGAGAATTTCGCCCCAATGCTATTTAGCTAACAAACAAAACCGTATGGCAGGGGTAGCCTGAGGGTTCGGGGCGCGCATCGTCTGCGCCAAGCCACTCTATGGCCTAGCTACCATGAAAACATCCAAACCCGTCAAAATCGTCGGCGCCATCCTGATCGGCATCACCGTCATCGTCATCCTGTTCTTCCTGCTGTTCGACTGGAACATGTTGCGGCCCTATATCAACCGCAAGGTCTCGGAGAGCACCGGGCGCGAATTCGCCATCCGCGGCGACCTCGACGTCAAGTTCCAGCGCAACCAGGACAGCGAATCGGGCTGGCGGCGCTGGGTGCCTCATCCGCGCGTCAGCGCCGAGGATGTCCATATGAGCAATCCGACCTGGAGCACGGTCGGCCCGGAAATGGCCAGCGCCCAGCGCGTGGAAGCGGCTTTCCGCATCCTGCCGCTGCTGGGCAAGAACGCGATCCTGACCGACCTGCGGCTGCTGGCGCCGAACATCGCGGTTGAGCGGCGCAAGGACGGCAGCAATTCCTGGACATTTAAAGACAATGGCCCGTCGGAATGGAAGGTCGACATTCAGCGCCTCGCCTTCAACAGCGGCCGCGTGCACTACGTCGACGCGCCGATCGCGCTCGACCTGCGCGCCGAAGCCACGTCGATCGACGCCAACGCCGGCAGCAACGCCACGCCCGCCGACGGCGCCCAGCCGTACGGCCTGGCCTTCACCCTGGCCGGCACCTACAACAAGGCCAAGATCAGTGGCGGCGGCCGCGCCGGCGCGGTGCTGTCGCTCACCGACGAACACACCACGTTCCCGATCGAAGCCAAGGCCGACATCGGTGACAACAAGATCGGCCTGCAGGGCACGATCCGCGATCCGCGTTCGATCGCCGGTTTCGAGTTGAAGATGCAACTCGGCGGCGCCAGCATGGCCGACCTGTACGCACTGAGCGGCGTGCTGCTGCCGGAAACCCCGCCCTATTCCACCAGCGGCCATTTGCTGGGCAAGAAGAACGGCGATTTCTGGTCGTTCACCTACAAGGATTTCAAGGGCAAGGTCGGCGAAAGCGACATCGGCGGCACCCTCACCTACGCCCAGCGCGCCACCCGTCCATTGCTGTCGGGCGCGGTCGCGTCGCAACAGCTGCGCCTGGCCGACCTGGGCCCGACCGTGGGCGCCGACACCGGCGCCGGCACCAAGGCTGCCGGCAAGGTCAAGGCGCCGGCGGCAGGCAAGGCGCTGCCGGTCGACCAGTTCAACACCGAAAAATGGGGCGCGCTCGACGCCGACGTGAAATTCAGCGGCAAGCGCATCGTGCGCACCCACGACATTCCGCTGCGCGACATCGAAACCACGATCCGCATGAAGGACAAGGTGCTGACCCTGACCCCGCTGGCATTCGGCATGGCGGGCGGACGCATCACCTCGAACATTCGCCTCGATGGTTCGGACAAGACCCTGGACGCCTCGGCCCGCATCGCGGCGCGCGGCCTGAAAATCCGCGAGCTGTTCCCGAAACTGCAATCGATGCAGGCCAGCTTCGGCGAAGTCAATGGCGACGGCGCACTGGCCGGTCGCGGCAACTCGGTGGCGGCGATGCTCGGCACCTCGCAGGGCGAACTCAACGCCGTGGTAACCGAAGGCACGGTCAGCCGCTTCATCCTGGAACTGGCCGGCCTGAACGTGGCCAACGCGGTCTACGCCAAGGTGTTCGGCGACAAGCAAACCCTGCTGCACTGCGTGGCGGCCCAGACCACGGTGCGCAACGGCCGCGCGAATATCGACCGCTTCGTGCTCGACAGCGAAGAAGCGGTGGTGAACGTGTCGGGCTACGTCGACCTGGCCAAGGAGCAGCTCGACGTCGACGTGCGTCCGCGCACCAAGGGCACCCGCGTGTTGTCGCTGCGCACCCCGCTGTATGCGCGCGGCAGCTTCACCGATCCGAAGGTGGGCCCGCACGCCGGTCCCCTGGCACTGAAGGCCGGCGCGGCAGTGGCGCTGGCGGCAGTGACCCCGATCGCCGCCCTGCTGCCCCTGATCAACGTCGACCGCGCGCCGGACACCAATTGCGGCGCCGAGATCGCAGCCGCGACCAAGAAGCCGAGCATGAAGCCGGCGCCAAAGGTTGGTGAAGCCGCGCCGGCCGGCAAAGCCGCACCGGCGCCAACCAAGGGTGTCAACAAGGCAGAACTGCATCCGAAAGCGGCCGCACAGTAAGACATATTGATTTCAGGATGTGATCGAAGCCGGCCCAACGCCGGCTTCGATCCAGTGGGCGCCTGCGGGCGCCCTTTGCGTTTGTGCTGGAATCGACGCTGTTTTTAATGCCACGCGTTTGTGACTAACCCGCATCGCATATCAGGGACCACAATTCACGTGCTTCTCTTGTCAAACGGTATCTTCTAAGGTGTAATCAACCGTATCAACCCATCCTTATGGGAGGCTTCTTCGTCCTGCCCGGATATTTACGTATGCAAACGCCAGCTTTGCCATCAAGTGCAGTGTTTCTTCCGGAACTGTCGTTCCCGCACTTTACCCAAGATACGCGCCTGCTCAGGCTGACGACGCCGCTCGGCCCCGATGTCCTGCTGGCCGAATGCGTCCGTGGCGAAGAAGGCTTGAGCGAACTGTTCCGCTTCAAGATCGCTGCCTTGTCGGTCGACGCTGCGATCCCCCTTAAAGCGCTGATCGGCCAGCCGGTGTTGCTCGAGCTCTTGAATGCGCATAGCCGGGACCAGCTGCGCCCGTTTCACGGGCACATAACGTCGATCGAGCTGACTGGCGCGAATGGTGGTTTCGCGCGTTACAACCTTACATTGGAACCGTGGACCGCGTTCCTGGCGCACGGCCGCGACAGCCGCATCTTCCAGGACCGGACCGTGGTCGACATCATCGACAGTGTGCTGGGCGCCTACCGTGGCAAGGGCACGCTGGCGCCGGCCTGGCGCTTCGACCTGCTCGACCCGGATGTGTACACCACACGCAGCACGGTCACCCAGTACCAGGAAAGCGACCTGGCCTTTGTCGAGCGCCTGATGCACGAGGAAGGCCTGTTCTACTATTTCGAGCACAGCGGCGACGCCGGCAATGCGCCCTTCGGCAGCCATACCCTCGTGATTGCCGACCATAACGGCAGCTTCGTGACAAACCGGCAGGCTGCCATTGCCTTCACCCAGCCGGGCGCCACCATGCAACAGGACAGCCTGGACCGCTGGCGCACCGAGATCCGCGCGCAAACCGATGCCGTCGAGCTGCTCAGCTGGGATTACCGCGCGCTGGACGTGCGCACCGTCAGCGCCGTCAGCGCCAACGCCAGCGGCGAGCTGGTCAGCCGAGATACGCCCGGGGTATATGCCTATGCGTCGCGCGCGCACGGGCAGCGCATCGCCGACCGCCAGATGCAGGCATTGGAAGCAGGCAAGGAGGTCCACGTCGGCGCCGGCACGGTGCGCACGTTGGCGCCAGGCACCACCTTCACGCTGACTGGCCATCCCCGCTTCAACGACGACGGCAAGGACGACGCGCGCAGCTTCCTGACCGTCCACACCGTGCACCTGATGCACAACAATCTGGACGCCGAACTGGCAGCGACATCGACGCAGCACCTCGGCCAAAGCGTCCTCGACGCCCAGATTGCCGACGAAAAGAGCGCCAGTCTGCACGCGCTCGGCAAGGGACCGGGCCAGCGCCCGATGTACCGGGTACGTATCGACGCCATCCGTAGCAAGGTTCCCTACCGCAGCCGCGGGGTCGATGCCCACGGCCAGTTGCTCCACCCACGTCCGAGCGTGCGGGGACAGCAGACCGCGATCGTGGTCGGCCCGTCCGGCGCCACGCTCCACACCGACCGCGACCACCGCATCAAGGTGCAATTCCACTGGCAGCGCGGCACCCAAAGCCACGCGCGCCTGGCGCATCCCGCCCCCGACGGCCACGCCGACGCCAGCGCCGACGACCGCGCCGGCACCTGGGTACGCGTGGCCACGCCGCTGGCGCCGGTCGCCGGCGCCAATTGGGGCAGCAATGCCCTGCCGCGTGTGGGCCAGGAAGTACTGATCGACTTTTTGGAAGGCGATATCGACCGACCGGTCGTGATCGGCGCGCTCTACAACGGCCGTGGCCAGCAAGACGCGCAGCACAACCAGGTCAGCGCCGGCGCCGGCGCTGCCAGCGGCAACGCCCCGGCCTGGTTCCCGGGCCAGGCTGGTTCGCATGCGCACCCGGCGGTCCTGTCCGGCATTAAAACCCAGGCATTGCGGGCAGCCGGCGGCGCCGGCCCGTACAGCCAGCTGGTGTTCGACGACAGCCCCGGCCAAGCGCGCATCGCACTGCAGCGCCACGCCCAGGCGCACGGCGGAACCGCCGAACTGAACCTGGGCCACTTGCCGCATCAAAGCGACAACGCGCGCCTGCCGGCAGCCGGATTCGGCGCCGAACTCAAGACCGGGCACAGCGCAGCGCTGCGGGCCGGTAGCGGTCTGTTGCTGTCGACCCATGCGCGTGGCAGCGCTGCCGGCGACCAGATGGATTCGCGCGAGGCGAGCGAACAGGTCCGGCAGAGCGCCGAGATGCAGACTGCATTGGTCGAACTGGCGCAGAAACATCATGCAACATTGAAAAATGAGCCGGCGCCGCCGCAATTGGCAGCGCTCAGGCAGCTTGAACATGTCGACAAAGTGCTGACGGGCGACGGCGCGCTGACGCGGGCTACCGCAGGCGCAGCAGACAAGTCCGCAGCCACTGAATACGCCGAGCCCCAGCTACAACTCTCGGCGCCGGATGGCATCGCCGCAGTGACGCCTGCCAGCGCCATTTTCAGCGCCGGCGCGACCAGCAACTTCGCTGCGGGCCATGCGCTCGAGATGGCGTCGCAGGGCAACAGCTTCCATGCGGTCACGGCCGGCATCGGCCTGTTCACCTATGGGAAGATCGGCTCGCCCCAGGCGCCAAACCAGGAAACAGGTATCCGTCTGCACGCCGCCAGTGGCAAGGTCAGCATGCAAAGCCAGTCGGACGAAACCCGGATTACGGCCGACAAGGCGATCACTGTGGCAAGTGTCACCAAGGTTGTCAGCATGGGGGCCAGCACTTATGTCGCCATGACGGCGCAGGGCGCCAGCCTGCGGCTGGAAGGTGGCGACATTACGCTGGCGGGCCCGGGGGTGATGGCGTTCAAGGCCAGCGTGAAGGAATTGACTGGTCCGATGAGCGTTTCGAATCCAGATATTGCCAGCAGAGTAAGTGAGCTGGATATCAAGCGCGATCTCGAAATCGAATATATCGATGCTGACGGAAATTTATTGAGTGATGAGCCAATCGAAATAATTTTGCAAAATGGAAAAACCCTCAATCTCACCTTGGATGCGACGGGTAATGCGATAGCCAAGAATATCCCCCTTGGCCCGCTGAGCGCAAAACAACCGAAACGTAAGTAATAATTGGAAAACGAAGATGAGAGCGCTTGAAAACTCTGCTGGTACTGCATGTCAGATTGTTCACCTGGATCTGCCTGGTGAAGCGGTTCAGTGCTGGCGCTCGGAACAGAAGATTCGCGTCGTTCTGCGCAAGCACCGCGATGTTTTTTTCGACATCAATCTCGTGAAGGGGCAAACATACAGCTTAGAATCGCAATCCGATTTTTACAGTCCGCAAAAAAAGAAGCTAATGAAGTCAGTTCAGTTCCAAGATGGCGAACGCCTCCATATTTGGATTGGCAGGGAGTTTTCCGGAAAATTAACGCTAAAAAACAAAAACACGATCTTAGGGGTCTACGATCCGACTAAACTCGACAGTGTTAAGTATGATGCCGACCCTAAAACCAAACCAGAACCACTAATGGTTGCAATTGGCCATCGCCCTAATTCTTTTACCGTGAAATTCGAAGCGACGGACCAATACAGCGCATCGGGAACACAACCGTGGATCAAGCAGAAATTTGATCCCAAGGTGGCGGATCTAAAGAATTTTGGCACTAAATTCGATTATCAATGCAGTCTTCCAGAGCCGGAGATTCAAGAGTATGCTTGTATCACAGAGGCATCCCCTAGTGAAATCAGACCCAATGCCTTGGCAAAGCTAAATAATGGAGCAGCTATCGAAGGAACTATTGATGAGATTTTCCTACCACCAACTGGCAATGAAAAAAAATCTGACTTGTATACTTCGATCGTCGCCGCTGCAACTACCATTGCAGAGCACGAAACAACAGCAGTTATTACCGAAAAGGCGAAAAACCTCTTCACATCAAATTATTTTAAAGAAACAGCCGGATATTTACAGGAAAATTGGCGACAATTAAATAATCTTAAAATGCGGGTTCGAATCGAGAAGCGCATCATAGGAAAATATCGCGTCGTATTTAAAGGCAAGCTACTGATTAAAAATGCAGCAACTGCAGCTGGAGTCA